>SPJL01015078.1_pt1 | contig 27619 bp, 18 predicted proteins | sample 3741751 | NCBI WGS metagenome assembly SPJL01 (sample SAMN10925998, study PRJNA522277) | cold seep metagenome | isolation source: Elba SIP-enriched marine methane seep metagenome, extraction at timepoint T3 | place: Italy: coast of Elba, Mediterranean Sea | reverse complement strand
CGAACCCGATGAGGATAAACCCCTAGATGATATTGTTGAAAAACGAATCATCAACGAGCGGAAGGTATTACCATACCAGCCCTTGCGTGAAGCGGATATCTTTTGGGAGAAACGCGTTTGGAGAATTATCGATATCCGGGAAAAAATGAATCTGCCCTTCGCTTACCCCGAAGAAAGATTCTTTAGCATCCTGATGGACGCAGCGGTTAATGGAGACATCACCGTGTACAGTACGGAAAACGATAAGTTTACCGATAAGCTAGAGCCGAATGAAGTGGCTACGATGGGTGCTACCGTCGATACCGTTATTACTTTCGACCCAGAAACTTATGAAGAACAAATGCAAATTGTTCGGAATGAGCTGAACCCCGAAGATGTTAAACGTTTTCGGATCAAGGAAGTATGGTTTTTTGACGAAGAAACTTCTATGCTACAAGTTCGCATCTTAGGAATTGCTCCTCTTATCGATGTGAAGGATGAAAATGGAAACTTCCGTTATGAAAAACCGATGTTCTGGTCCTACTATCCAGATTGTCGGGAATTGTTGGCCCGCCACAAGGTGTACATGCAAGGCAACGATGCAAGCCCCATCACCTGGGAAGACTTGCTCGAAATGCGCTTCTTTTCAAGCTACATCTACAAGGAGTCTAACGTGTACGATCGCCGCCTCAAGGAATACCTGACCGGTGTTGATCTACTCTTAGAAGCTGACAAAATCAAGCAGGAAATTTTCAACTTCGAACATGATCTTTGGTCCTATTAATAGATAGAATCCATTTCAAGATATCCAAGTCCAGATTCGTCCGCGAATCTGGACTTTTTTTTGCATACGTTTTAAGGTATTGGCTTACTCCAAACTGGGTAGGCCTACACAAATTGGTATTTAATGTTATATTTACCGTAGAAGACTACACCGTTTAGAACGACCGGAACGCATGATAAAACGCTTCCCCCACTTTCACCAGTTAGATCATATGGACTGCGGGCCTACCTGCCTGCGGATGATCGCTAAGCATTATGGACGTGACTACGCCCTGACCTATCTTCGCGATCATAGTTATATCGATCGGGAGGGCGTTTCGATTCGTGGTATTAGTGAAGCTGCCGAGCACATCGGCATGCGAACCCTCGCCGTTAAAATTCCTTTCCAAACCGATAGCGACGAAGAGGCAGATTTGCTTTCTGTCCCCCTGCCTTGTATCGTACACTGGCAGCAAAAGCACTTTGTGGTCGTATATCGGGTTAATAAGAAATATGTTTGGATTTCTGATCCAGCGAAAAGTAAAATGCGGCTGAGTCGCAAAGAGTTTGAACGGCATTGGATCAGCGATCAGAATATGGGCGTGGCCCTCCTAATGGAACCCAGCCCAGATTTCTACGCCCGCGAAAATGAACCAATCAAAAAAACAGGCTTTGGTTTTCTCTTTCGCTACCTGACGCCCTATCGACGTCTGGTAAGTCAGCTGGGCCTCGGCCTATTATTAGCCAGTGTCTTTCAACTGATTTTCCCCTTCCTGACCCAAGCTATCGTTGATGTCGGAATCGAAAATCAAAATATTGATTTTATCTACCTCATCCTCCTGGCTCAACTGATGCTTTTCCTGAGTCAAACCGCGGTGAGCACCATACAAAGCTGGATTCTACTCCACATCGGGACCCGAGTAAACGTCAACTTACTCTCCGACTTTTTGATCAAATTGATGAAGCTGCCCATCGGCTTTTTTGACTCCAAAATGATCGGTGACCTCCTCCAACGCATCAACGACCATCGTCGTATCGAGGATTTTTTGACCAACTCCACCCTGGTTACGCTTTTTTCCTTCTTCAACCTGATCATCTTTAGCATCGTCCTACTGATCTATAATTCCTTGATCTTTGGGATTTTTGTAGTCGCCAGCGTGCTATACCTCGCTTGGATTACCATTTTCTTGCGGAAAAGACGGGAGATCGATTACCTCAACTTCGAACAACTCTCTGAGAATCGAAATATGCTGATTGAATTGATCCAAGGGATGCAGGAGATCAAATTGCAGAATAGTGAAAAGAAACGGCGCTGGCAATGGGCCCATATTCAGGCGCGTTTATTTAGAGTAAGCATTAAAGCACTGACGATCTCTCAGTACCAGGATATTGGCGCGGGTTTTATTACCCAACTCAAAGATATTCTCATTTCTTTCGTCGCTGCCAAAGCTGTAATTGATGGGCAAATGACGCTCGGGATGATGTTGGCCGTACAGTATATCATTGGTCAATTGAATGGACCACTACAGCAAATGATCATCTTTATCCGTAGCGGGCAGGATGCAAAAATCAGCCTCGAACGATTGGGCGAAATTCATAATATGGAGGAAGAAGATTTGGTAGGGGAACAGAAAATTAACCTTCTGCCAGAATCGGGCGATTTACATATTGAGGAATTGAATTTCCAGTACAACAAACTTTCTGACCCGGTATTGCGAGATATTAACCTCATCATTCCTAAGGGGAAGGTGACGGCAATCGTAGGAACGAGCGGTAGTGGAAAAACGACCCTGGTGAAATTGCTTCTGGGTTTTTATCAACCCACTACTGGAAAAATTGCCGTTGGAGGGGTACAATTGGAAAATATCAACCAACGACTTTGGCGGGATCGCTGCGGTGCGGTGATGCAGGATGGCTATATTTTTTCGGATACGATCGCTAATAATATTTCCGAAAGTGAGGATAGGGTAGAGCGAGGCAAATTATTAAAAGCCGTTAAAATGGCTAATATTCAGCCTTTTATCGAAAATTTACCTTTGGGGTATAATACGATGATTGGGCCTCGTGGAAATGGCATTAGCCAAGGCCAACGACAGCGTCTGCTGATTGCCCGGGCCGTTTATAAAGACCCCAATTACCTTTTCTTCGACGAGGCCACCAATGCCCTTGACGCTAAGAATGAAAAGGTGATCATGGAAAATATGGACCAATTCTTTCAAGGCCGAACCGTGGTCGTAGTGGCACACCGCTTGAGTACGGTGAAAAATGCAGATCAAATCATCGTGTTAGAACGCGGTCGACTCATCGAATCGGGAACGCATAATGATTTGGTGGCCAAGCGCGGCGCCTATTTTACCCTCGTTCAAAATCAACTAGAACTGGGGAGCTAAGTTTAAAACATGAGCGAAGAAATTAAATTAATCGAAGATCCGCAAGACATTCACTTGAATGAATCGCAGGATATCCAGCAAATCCTCGGTGATCCGCCGGGATGGATTTTGCGTTGGGGTATCACTATGGTCTTTGTGGTGGTGGCCGTGTTGATGACTTTGAGTTATTTGGTTAAATATCCTGATGTAGTAACGGCGCCCGTTTCCCTCACCACTCAAAACCCGCCGATCCGCGTCTTTACCCGAAGTAGCGGAAAGATTAGTGAATTACTAGTAGAACCCCAGCAAGCGGTCAAAGCAGGCCAGCTTCTCGCGATCATGGAAAACCCTGCGGACCCAGAAGATATTCAGACCTTGGAAAGCTTTATGGAACGGGAAGGAGATGACCTTACCCTACGGCGCTTGCGTAAAATGGAACTACCAATCGGCCTGGAATTAGGGGCTTTACAAAATATTTTTTCCCAATTGTCTCAAAACCTAGAAGAGCTGCGTTACCTCTCGCGGAGCAGCCCGGTAACCAAAAAGATTACCGCTTTAGAGGATCAAATCGAAGAGTTGCGAGCGCTCAATAACTCTTTAGCTTCGCAAAAAAGCACCCTGGCCCAGGTGACCGATTTGGCCAAACAAAGCTTTGAAAGACAAAAGAAACTCTATTTACAAAAACTCGTCAGCGCCCAAGAGGTCGAAACTACGGAAGCGGCTTATCTGCAAAGTAAGCAGCAGATGGAAACCAAGGAGACCGAGATTATCAACAATAAGGTGCGGATGCAGCAGCTTTCGCTCGAAATTATACAAACCGTTGAAGGGCGGCGCGACCAACGGTTTCCCAAATTGTATCAAGTTCAAGAATCGTGGCAACAGCTTAAAAGCGAGCTAAAAAATTGGCAGCAAATCTTTATGATTGAAGCACCAATTGAAGGAACCGTAGAGATGAATCAGGTGTGGAGCGCGAACCAATTTTTGAATACAGCGGAGGAATTGTTGACCATTGTTCCGGCCAATGCCAGTAATGTCATCCAATGCAAAGGCTTTTTGCCTTTTGTGGGCTCGGGAAAGGTAGAAGAGGGGATGACGGCGAATCTGCGGTTTACCGCTTTTCCCTTTCAGGAATTTGGCGCGGTGCGCTCCAAAGTTAAATCCATTGCCACTGTACCACAAGATGAAGGCTATTTAATCGAACTAGAATTGCCTAATCCGCTGGTAACAACTTATGATAAGACCATCCCTTTTCGTCAGGAAATGCAAGGGCTAGCTATGATTGTAACGGAAGATCGTCGTATCTCTGATCGTATCTTTGATAAGATCCTCAGCGCCTTAAAAAATCGCAATTCAGAATAACAAAAGGTCTGCTGGGAAACATTTTTTAGCGCTTTGGTGTTCTGCTACAATATGGCGCAAGCAAAAAAAGAACAAAACACCTGGCGCGATCAGTTTTCCGCCCTCAAAAATTTACCACCATTTTTTCGATTGATTTGGAATACCAGCCCTTCCATGGCTCTGGCCAATATCCTATTGCGGGTCATCAAAGCAGGCATTCCCCTAGCCGTGCTTTATGTCGGCAAAGAAATCATCGATACCGTCATCGCCCTCATGCAAACGCCCGAGGCCGATAAAAGCTACCTTTGGCTGATGGTGGGCCTAGAACTTGGCCTAGCCGTTTTATCCGACCTGATTAGTCGTAGCATTACCCTCCTCGATAGCCTACTTGGCGACTTGTTTGCCAATCAAACTTCGGAGGATCTCATTCGCCACGCGGCCAAACTTGATCTCTATCAGTTTGAAGACCCCGTTTTTTACGACAAACTCGAACGCGCTCGCCGACAAACCAACGGGCGTACCGTCCTCATGTCGCAGGTCCTGCAGCAATGTCAAGATATCATTACCCTCTTCTTTCTCGGTGGTGGTTTGGTGGCCTTTAACCCTTGGCTGTTGCTGCTCTTATTTGTGGCCGTATTGCCTTCTTTTTTAGGGGAAACGCACTTCAACCAACGGACCTATAGTTTGACCCGTAGTTGGACTCCCGAAAGACGCGAGTTGGATTATTTGCGTTATGTAGGCGCTAGTGATGAAACGGCGAAGGAGGTTAAAATTTTTGGCTTGGCTGATTTTATTGCCCAGCGGTTCCGAGAACTTTCGATGAATTACTATCTGGCCAATCGCAAGATTGCGGTAAAAAGGGCAATGGTCGGCTCTTTGCTTTCTTCCCTTGGGACGCTCTCTTATTATGGCGCTTATGTTTTTATCATCATCCAAACGGTGGGAGGAATTTTAACCGTTGGTACGTTGACTTTCTTGGCTGGTTCGTTTAGTCGAATGCGAGGGATGTTACAAGGTATCATGCGTCGTTTTTCAGGGATTGCGGAAGGCGCCCTTTACCTCAAAGATTTATTTGACTTCTTTGCCTTGCAACCTACCATAAATAGCAAGACAAGCTCGCAGAAAGTACCACAACCTATCCGTCGGGGCTTTACCTTCGAAAACGTCAGCTTTAAATACATTAATAGTGAACGTTGGGCCATCCGCAATTTGTCTTTTCATTTGGATGCTGGAGAAAAGTTGGCTTTGGTTGGAGAAAATGGCGCTGGGAAAACGACCTTGGTTAAACTTTTGGCGCGTTTGTACGAGCCAACTGAAGGGCGAATTTTGCTAGATGGCGTTGACTTGCGGGATTATAATCTACAGGATTTACGTCAGCAGATTGGAATTATTTTTCAAGACTATATCCGCTTTCAGATGAAAGCTTCAGACAATATTGCGATTGGGAATATTGACTTGCGAAATAATCTGCCAAATATTCAAGACGCTGCTCAAAAGAGTTTGGCGGATACAGTGATTGAAGATTTGCCCGGCCAATATGAACAGGTATTGGGAAAGCGCTTTGCCAATGGTGTTGAGCTTTCTGGCGGGCAATGGCAGAAGGTGGCCTTGGGCCGTGCCTATATGCGCGATGCTCAATTGCTGATCCTGGATGAGCCTACTTCGGCTTTGGATGCGCGGGCAGAGCACGAGGTTTTCATTCGTTTTGCGGAATTGATTGAGGGGAAATCTGCCGTATTGATTTCGCATCGTTTTTCCACCGTTCGGATGGCGGATCGCATTTTGTTTTTGGAAAATGGGCGTTTGTTGGAACTGGGAAGTCATGAAGAATTACTGGCCAAGGAGGGTAAATATGCGGAGTTGTTTCATTTACAGGCTCAGGGCTATCAGAATTAAAGGCTTATTGTTGAGGTGTTGGAAAGCTCTAACGTCTTGCAAATCTCTATTCACAAGAGAGCTGGCCAGACCAATTCCTTCGCCAACTACATTTTTCAATTCATTGATATTGATCCCGATTGCCCAGAGTGGAAAAATTATAAAGCCCCGTCCATTCGACAAGGAGTAAGCAAAAGACCAGGCTGTATTCCACGGCCACTAACCAGAGGTTTTCCGAATACTCCGCACCGCTATAATTCGCATAGGTCATAAAAATCAAAATTGACCATAAAACTGGAAAGCGGAAGCGAGTAAAACAGCACAAGACAACCGGAAGGATGGTATACCAAGGATGGACAGTGGTGGTGCAAAAGAGGTACAAACAAATCGCAAAAAGCATGGCTTGTGGAAAATTCTCCCAACTGGGTTTTCTCTCCAGTAAGGTGTAAAGCAAAACACCAAGTAGAACAAGCCCTGCTAGCGAAGGCCCAATATAGGCAATGAGATTGTAGCCCGAAGATTGATAGCCCACCCAACGCAGGAGATAGTAAATGCTGGCATTAAACTCAAACCGCCGGAAGTAAAGATCGAGGCTATCGCCAAAATTTGTCAAGAAGACTCCACTGATTAAAGGGGCAAAAAGTAGGAGGACTCCCAATCCGACAAGGAAGTAGTAGCGAATGCTTTTCCACCAACCGAGACGGCGGAGTAAAAGAGGTAAAAAGATAAGCGGTAGAAGTTTGGAGACGATTGAAAGCCCCATAGCCAGAGCCGAAAAATCCCATTTTTCTTTTACCAAATACCACAATGCCAAAAGTAAGAAGAAAACCATGGCCCCTTCAAAGTGCAGGTTGCCACTGATCTCAAGAATCACCAGCGGATTCAGCGCATAGAGTAGGGCATTTTTAATGGGCAGCTTGAAGTGGCGGAGCAAACGAGGCAATAGGTACAAACTTCCCAATTCAAAACCCACCAAAAAGACTTTCATTACCAGGGCACTACCCCAAATGCTAGTGGGGAAGAGCCAACAAGCCACCGCGAAAATCCCTTGCGCCACTGGTGGATAAATGGTAAAATACTCTGGTGAATTGAGCTTGGCAAACAAGGCTTGATCGATACCTGGAATACCTTGGTTGAGATAAGCTGCAGGCAGTTGATCAAAAGGATTATAGCCCGCAATGAGGAGTCGACCATCCCAGATAAAGCGATAGACATCATCGGAAAGTAGAGGAAGGCCAAAGATCAAGCTAACCCGGAGTAGGGCGGCGAGGCCTAGAAAAAAGTATACCTGTTGCTCTGATTGGCTATTGCGATAAACAAGGTAGTAAAGGCCTAGAAAAGGCAGTAGAAGCGCCATGATCCAGGTGAAGTCGCCTTGTTCGGGCCCGTATCCCAAGGCCAGGGTGTTGAGCAGTAGCAATACCGCTAGGAGATAATGAGGCGTAGATACGGCAGTTCCCATTTATTTATAGCTCCAATGACGAATTGAATAATAGCAAATCGTACCGTAGCCAAACACCAACAAGGTGTGGAAAATCAAAAAGGTAAAGTTTTGTAGGTATACGCCCATCATGACGCCAATAAAGAAGTAGAGCGCTAGAAAGCCTTCCATGATGGTCGTCCAAGGCAATTTCTTGGCCAGATAGTTTTGCTTTTGAAAACTGTCCTTGATGCCGCGAATATTGAATTTGGGCGTCCGAATAAAGGCCGATTTCTTACCCCAATACCCCTGTAGTACCGCAATAGAATTGTGTAAAGAAAGTCCCATGGACAGGGCAAGGAAAAGCGGGAAGAGCAGGATAAATTTTGTCAGCATTTTTCCTCGACTATCTTGATTCAGTTCCGCCTGAACATTTGCCACGTAGTAGACGGCGATGATCGAAACCCAGCCGATGAGGAAGAAGGTAAACCATTTCATCTCCCAGCCAATTTCACTTAGGATAACGAGCAGCGGCACACTAAAAACGCCTGCCATAAACACAAAGAGGAAAACACCACTTGCCATCAAATGCCCGGTGGCATGAATCTTTTGCCCCAATTTCAAGTCCGACCGCCAAACGGCTGGTAAAAGCTTTTTAGCATTCTCCGCACCGCCTTTCATCCAACGAAATTGTTGTGATTTCAAGCCATTCATCTCGGCGGGCAATTCAGCAGGAGAGCCAAATTTCTCCAAATACATAATCCGCCACCCTTTGAGTTGAGCGCGGTAGCTCAAATCCAAATCCTCCGTCAAAGTATCCGCTTCCCAGCCTCCAGCATCTTCTATGGTAGCTCGGCGCCAAACGCCAGCAGTACCATTAAACTGAAGCATATAATTTCCCGCTCTCCGGCCCATTTGCTCGACCGTAAAATGAACGTTGAGCTGCATGGCTTGAAGCCTGGTCAGCATGGAGTAATCTTGGTTGATGTGTTCCCAGCGGGTTTGGACGATCCCTACTTCTGGGTTATCAAAATAAGGGATGGTGGTAAGTAAAAACTCAGGACGAGGGAGAAAATCAGCGTCAAAGATGGCAATAAAATCGCCTTTGGCATAGGGCATGGCTGCTTTGAGGGCACCTGCTTTATAGCCTTTGCGATCGACGCGGTGATAGAGTGAAATATTATAACCTTTGGCCTTATATTCATCCACTTTACGCTTAGAAATCGCTACCGTCTCATCGGTCGAGTCATCTAAGACCTGAATCTCGTAACGATCTTTCGGATAATCAACTTCTGTGATTTTATCGAGCAAGCGTTCGACGACGTACATTTCATTGAAAATAGGCAACTGGATCGTCACAAAAGGGAGATCCGGTGATGAGCTATTGGCTTTGAGGTAGGCTTGATCTCCGTGTTCGCGGTTGTATTTCTTGTAATAATACAAGAGGTGAAATTGCAGCAGGCAATAGAAAGTGATATACACCAGTGCCACAGAGTAAAGACACAAAGTAATGTAGGCCAAAATGGTCATAGCGATGTTCGTTTTACAACAATTTGAATATGGTCCAAAGGATTTTATGTCCAGCGAGGATGGTACCTCTAATGGTGCCTGAAACTTTCGAAACGCCGATTCGCTTGCGATAGCGTACGGGGACTTCGGTACATTTCAGCTTGTATTTTGCGGCTTTTACTTGCATTTCAACCGTCCAGCCAAAGTCGCGATCTTGCATATCAATAGCGATCAATTGATCGTATCGGATGGCGCGAAAAGGGCCGAGATCAGTAAATTCGTAGCGGTAAAAGAGGCGGATCAAATTGGTTGCCAGCCAGTTACCAAAAATTTGCTGAGGCATCATGGCACCTCTTTCCATATCTCCTAATGCTCGGGAGCCGATCACCATATCCATCCCTTCTTCTAGGATGGGGCGTAGTAATTTGGGGGTTTCATCTGGATAGTCTGAATAATCGCCATCAATAAACAGGACGATTTCGGGTTGTTCTTCAGCGGGTTTGTTTTTGAGGTATTCGATTCCTTTCAAGCAGGCTGCTCCGTAGCCTTGTTCGGGCTGATCGAGTACAGTTGCTCCGGCTTCTTTTGCTACCGCAGCAGTAGTGTCCGTACTGGCATTATTACATACAATAATTTCACGAACCCAATCCTTTGGGAGGTCACGAACGACCTTACCAATAGAGGCTTCTTCATTGTAAGCCGGGATAATAACGTCTACTGTAGTTTTCGCCATACTCTTGGGTAATCTAATCTTGCTGCGTCCCAATAGTAATGGTTTTGATCGGACACCATGCAAAAGTAGCACATTTATCAAGAATACTAATGTCTTTTCTGGAACAATTCGGATTGGTCCGGCGTAGAGCAAACTACAAAAAAAGGCTACTTTTGTAGCGAAATTTATCCCCATAAAGGGCGTTAATACAACAGACAACATCGAAAACACTGCAAAGTCTCCTCAATGAAACTATTCTACTTGTGTTCTGCTACTGCCCTGCTCCTAGTTTTGCTAGCCTGTAATAAGGATGATGACTTCATCACTGATTCGGGCGCTCAACTGGAATTTTCGCGTGATACCATCACTTTTGATACGGTTTTTACCCAATTAGGGTCGGCCACGCGCATCCTCAAAGTCTATAACCCCCACAGTCAACCCATCCTGATCGATCGGATTCGAGTGGCTAATGGTAGTCAGTCAAAATTTCGGTTTAATATAGATGGAGAATCCTCCAATGACCTCAGTGAGGTGGAAATTCGGGCGCAGGATAGCCTTTATATCTTTGGAGAGGTGACGGTCGATCCCGATGAGGACATCTCGATCAGCCCTTTTGTGATCAATGATGCCTTGATTTTTGAGACCAATGGCAATGAACAGACCATAGTATTGGAGGCTTGGGGACAAAATGCCAACTATTTTCCCAGCCGATTTAGCAGCGATAGTATTTCCGCCTTTGGTTGTGGCGGGGCCCAAGTCGTTTGGGACGATCCCAAGCCTTATGTCATCTACGGAATCGTATTTTTTGAGGAATGCGAATTGGTGATTCCAGCGGGTACCGAAATCTATGTTCATGGAGGCCTCGGCTCCTTTTTTGACGAGGACGGCAATCGCTTTTTCTATAATGATGGTCGAATTGTTATTGGACCCAATGCCAATATCCGTGTGGAAGGAACACCTGATAATCCCGTAACGATTCAAGGGGATCGTTTAGAAGCGTTTTTTGAAGAAGTGCCGGGACAGTGGTACGGAATCATCCTTTCCCCAGAAAGTACAGGCAATAAGATTGATCATGCCATTATCAAAAATGCAGTGGTCGGAGTCGTAGTGGATTCCCTCTGTGAATTAGAGATCAACAATACCGCAATATACAATACAACGGCCAATGCCCTTTTTGGCCGCCACGGAAGCATCAATGCGACCAATTGCCTCTTCCGAGACAACAGCGCCAATAGCATTCGGATTTCCGAAGGGGGCGACTATAATTTCGATTATTGCACTCTCGCGACCTTTGGCACCGACGCCTCCGCCCTCTCACTCAGCAATGTTCGATGTTTGGACCCCTTCTGCCAAGAGTTTTACGACCACGACCTCAATGCTCGTTTCCGCAATTGTATCATTACAGGCTCCCAACGCGACCAAATTACCCTTGCCAACCTAAGTGACGCCGTAGATTTTAACTACGAATTTGACCACTGTATTGTCCGAGTCGAAGAATTACTCGAAGCCGATAACTATCCCAATTTTCTCAGTGACGATTGTAATACCTGTATCAATAATACCAATCGAGAATCTGCCCTCTTTCTCGATATCGACGAAGGCGATTATCACCTAGATACGCTATCCATTGCCGAAGGCCAAGCGATTTCTATTCCCGGAATTACGACCGATTTGGATATGGTAGACCGCGACGAACAAGTACCTGATATTGGTTGTTATGAATACGTTTATGAATAATTTACGTACTTCAATTATATGAATTCAATTTCTATTTTGGGATGTGGTTGGCTAGGCTTGTCTCTAGGAGAATACTTGGTCCGCAATAATTATCAGGTAAAGGGCTCCACCACGCGCCCAGAGAAGCTTGCGCAAATATCGGCGCTAGGAATGGAAGCCTTTCAATTATCGGTCGGTGAAAAAGTGGAAGGAGAGCGGGTTGCCGAATTTTTCCAAAGTGATATTTTAATCCTCAATATTCCCCCAGGGCGTCGTCAGCCCGATGTGGAAGATCGCTATCCTCGTCAGGTGCGCTTGATCGCAGCAGCGGCGGAAAGATCGGGGATTAAGCATTGTATTTTTGTGAGTTCTACTGGAGTTTATCCTGCGGAAGGACAAGTACAGATTGCTACAAATCCTACCGCTCCGAGCACGGCCTCGGGAAGGGCTTTGGTGGCTTGTGAAAATTATCTTCAGGGTTTAGATTCCTTTTCGACGACGATTCTCCGCTTGGCGGGTTTGATCGGCGGAGAGCGGCATCCTGGTCGGTGGTTTGCGGGCAAAAAGGATTTGCGAGGTGGGCAAGTGCCGGTCAACCTAGTCCATAGAGACGATTGTATTCAGGCCATTGAAGCGATTATGGTGCAGGAAAAGTGGGGGCAAGTGTATCATCTTTGCGCTGATGAGCACCCTTTGAAGGCAAAGTATTATCCGGCCATGGCGGAACGTTTGGGCTTAACGCCACCAACCTATTTGGAAGAGGAAGAAGGCCCTGCTTATAAGGTGATTGATAATTCCCAGATTGTAACGGCTCTTGGTTTGAATCTACATTACCCCGATCCCTTGATGTTTTGAGGCCTTATTTATCCTTTAAATACCTGCGAAATATTTTCTCCAGCGCCTCCTTTTTAATCTCCTTACCGATAAAAACAATTTTACTTTGCTTGGGCGCATCTTTGGGCCAAGGCAAGCCATCCGAAAGTCGGAAGGTATTGCGGACCGATTGCAGGATCACTTGAACGGGGTAATTATCGGCATTGATCATTCCTTTGATCCGATAAATTTGATGTCGATTTACATTTAACAAACGAATCAATTCATTTCCCAAACGATCGAGGTCAAAAGGCTGATCGAAGGTGAGAGTAAAGGTAGAAATGCCGTGAACCTGATGCTGATGCTCCGTATCGATACTATCCGTTTTTTCTACCGCACCTCGCGCATCCAATTGTTGGATTTCCAGAATTTCATCGACCGGGAATTTTCCCTCTTCCCCAAGGTAAACATTGGCGTAGGGGTTAACGAGCCCCAATAATTGAGACAAACCCAGCAAGGTATCCTCATCGACCCGATCTTTTTTATTCAACAAAATCACATCTGCAAAGGCAATCTGTCGGCGCGATTCTTCGGTTTCTGCCATCCAATCTTCGATATTTTCCGCATCTACCAGACAGATAGTATTACGGAGTTCAAAAACACGTTCTACCGCTGGTGAAGCTAAAAAAGGTAAGGCCAGCGATTCTGGATCAGCCACGCCCGTAGTCTCGATCAATAATCGATCAAATTCGCCCCGACGATAGCTTACCTCTTCCAGAACTTTATACAAATCATCATTGAGCGAACAACAAAGGCAACCTGCGGTCAGCTCAACCACATCTAAATCAGCGCCTACTACCAATTGGCTATCAATATTGGTTTTCCCTACTTCATTTTCAATCACCAACTGTCGCTCTGGTTGTCGATTACGAATGAGATGATTGAGGAACGTAGTTTTTCCCGCTCCTAGAAAGCCCGTAATGAGATGTACAGGAATTTTTTCCATGGTAAAATAACTAGCTGTTTAAGATTCGATAAAACCGGTGGGCAAGTTAAAATAATCTTCTGGCAAATCCACAAAGCGGATATTGTTCAATTCAGCATCTCCCAATTCATCAGTCAAGCCTTGGTCTACGCGCCACGCCCAGAATTTCCATTCACTTGCAATGGGAACACCTTCAACGTCGATATAATTGAGGTATTCAATAGCATGAGGATCTTTTTCTGCGTCCTGCTGCGACTGTCCAGCGGTAACAATATAAGCCGCTACTTCGATCAGTTGTTTTTCGGGATTGGCATAGGCGATATACCAGTCATCGGGAGCATCCCCTGTACCCGCGCTAAAGGTCAGTTTGCGTGCCAAGTACGAGCGATCATTAAGCGTCGAATCGGGATAGACTTCCCATTGCGTACCTGGGTCGCTCAACTTGTAGGGGAACATAAAGAAATAGGGCCAGGTAAAGGCATCCCAGCGCACCCGAGCTGGTTGGGGGTGATTCGGAGAATGGTAGCTGCGGTCGCCCAAGACTAGAATTTCCGTACTATCGCGTAGGCTAATTTTAGCATTCCCCGAATTGGTGGCTAGCGTAAAAGTAGCATTCACCCGTTCCTTACCACCAAAGCGTAGAATAAGATCAAACTGGATGGCATCGTGCTGGAGAAATTGCTCGCGTTGGTGAGCCGTTTCCAAGGAGGCGATGAGTGGGTTGGCTGGGGGCAGGGGAGCGGCTTGAGGTTCGGGACTGGTGCTTGCGGACTCTGGGCTTGAGGTGGAGGTAGGGTTGGTACAGGCACTGGCCAGGACTAAAAGGCCTAGGAGGAAGAGCATGGGGAATTTCGAAGTGGACATCGTTGGTTAAAAATTGAATTTTAATTATTTAGAGTGTGTCTGAAAATGGTTCGAAGAATAATTTTCAGACAGGCCCTTGTTGACCTTGGTAGAACAGGGGAGGAGGGAGGAAGGTTGTGAGAATAGAGCGAGGGAGTAGAGAATTGAATTTACATATGAAAAAGTTTAATTTAATGAAGGACATAGTTTGAGGCTTGGGAGGGCCCACCCACTAGGCCTCACCGACTGCGACGCCCCTTGCGATTGCTACACCTTGGCATAGCTTCGCCACCCAAACCGACGTAGGAGGTTCATGTAAATAGACCTAGACCTTTCCATCTAGTCAAGTTAAAACCAATAAGGATTTTCCATCTCTAGAATTGAAAAATCTGACACATAGACGCTCCGGAGGGAGAAATTCCATAAATCTAAAATGGAAAATCTAAACTAAAGGGGCTGAAACCCTTGAAAAATAAGGAGAAAATTTTTTGAAAAAAGTTGACTTTTTAGACCGTTACTTTCTGGTAGGTTTGATTTGAACGGTTAGTAAGATAATGATTCCGACTACGAAAAAGCCCGCCAAGGCCAATATACTATTGCGCATCCCCCCCGTAAGCTGTTCGATAAAGCCAAAGCTAAAAGTCCCAACTACAATGGCAATTTTTTCCAATACATCAAAAAAGCTAAAGTAGGAAGCCGTATCGGTAGTCTTCTCCGGGAGGAGCTTAGAATAGGTAGAACGCGAAAGCGATTGGATACCTCCCATCACCAGGCCCACCGCCGCCGCGACGAAGTAAAACTCTGTCTTGCCTTGTACAAAATACGCGACCATACAGATGCTCGTCCAAATCAAAAGCATGATGATCAAGGACAATTTATTCCCCTTCCAATCCGAAAAACGAGAGAATAAATATGCTCCTACAATGGCCACCAACTGTAAGATTAAGACGACCCCAATCAATTCTGCTGCCTCAAATTTTAATTCATCCGTCGCAAAGGTAGAAGCCAGATAGATGACCGTTTGTACTCCCGCACTGTAAAAGAAAAAAGAAGCTAAAAAGCGCAAAATCATAGGCTGATTGCGGACCGCACCCGCTACCTTGCGAATCTCATGATAACCCTTGATTACCAAATTCTCGTCAGTTTTTACCGGGCGATCTGGAGGTAGCCGATTAAAACTTACCTGTGCAAAACCAATCCACCACAAACCCACCATCACAAAGGATACCTTTGCCGCATATTGCCCGTCACCCAGCCCAAACCACTCGGGCTTTTGTAGCATGACAATATTGACAATCAAGAGCAATACACTTCCGATATAACCATAAGCAAAGCCCCGCGCACTTACCTTGTCATACTGATCTTCGCTAACAATTTCGGGTAAATAGGAATTGTAAAAAACCTGCCCTCCGGCAAAGCCAATTACCGCAAAGATAAAACCGAGCAGTCCAATCCATAAGTCGGCGTGGTCGTGGAAAAAATACAAGGCAATACAGGATAAGCTGCCTATCGTCGTAAAAAATTTCATAAAAAAGAGCTTCCGTCCACCGTAATCCGCAATTCCGGTCAGTAAAGGAAGGGCAATCGAAATGATTAGATAGGCTGCGGCCAAAGCATAAGCAAAAAGAGCGGTATTGGTCATTTCTAAACCCAGAAAGGTAAATTCGGGCTTAACCGCTTCGTTGAAGTAGATGGGGAAAATAGCTACGGCAATCACCAAAGCGTAAGAGGAATTAGCCCAATCGAACATGGCCCATCCATGGATCACGCGTTTGTCATTGAGTACTGGCGATGGGGGCGTAGCAGCATTTTCCATAAAAAAAGAGCATTGATATTGGCTCAAGATAGCCAAAAATAGTTGAACCCATAGGATGAATTTTAGCCTAATTGACTTACATTTGGTACCACAAGGACCCCGAGCGACCCTCATTTTTTTGTGCAAATTCAAGCTTATGAACCTTGCTGTACTCTCCCGCGGGCCTCAACTCTATTCTACCCGCACTCTGGTAGAAGCTGCCCAACGAAGAGGTCACCGCGTAGAGGTGATCGACCATTTGTACTGTAACATCCTCATCGAGGAAGGACATCCCCAACTCTTTTATGGCGACCGGGTACTCTGGGGAATCGATGCAGTAATTCCACGAATCGGTGCTTCCGTTACCTTTCAAGGAGCTGCAATTATTCGCCAACTGGAATTGATGGGCGTATTTTCCGTTGCTACCTCCGAGGCCTTACTTCGAGCCCGTGATAAATTGCATTGTTTGCAATTGCTTTCGATGGCGGGGATTGGCCTGCCCAAAACAGCATTTACCAATTATGCCGAAGATCCACGCGACTTGATCGACCTTGTAGGTGGTACGCCTTTGATCATCAAATTATTAAAAGGAACTCACGGTTTGGGCGTCATTTTAGCAGAAAATGATACTACTGCCGAATCCGTTATCGAGGCTTTTACTCGGGTGCGCGAGAAAGTCATCATTCAAGAATATATCAAAGAAGCAGAGGGCTGCGATATCCGTGCCTTGGTAGTAGATGGTAGGGTAGTGGCGGCAATGAAACGCAAAGCGCGACCGGGAGAGTTTCGCTCTAACCTCCATCGAGGAGCAACGGCGATCCACGTAAAATTAACCATGGAAGAGGAAGCTGCGGCGATTAGAGCGGTGGAGGTCTTGGGTTTAAAAGTGGCCGGAGTGGATATGCTTCAATCCGAACGAGGCCCGCTAATCCTCGAAGTAAATCCCTCACCAGGTTTGGAAGGGATCACCACGACTACTGGAATTGACATTGCAGAACACATTATTGCCTATATCGAAAAAGAAGTGGTTTGACTAAAAAAAAGAAATTCGAGATCAATGGCGTTAGCGTCGCTCCCGGACAGAAGGAAGTGATTCGCCTCAATGTGGCCCGCCTGCCTTCAGGAACGGTGATTAGCCTGCGAGTACATGTCTACCGCAGCTTAAAACCCGGCCCCACCCTCCTAGTGATGGGAGGCGTACATGGCGATGAAATTAATGGCGTCGAAATCGTCCGCGAGGCCATTGTCGGAAAATACTTCGATAACTTGGCCTGTGGGAATGTGATTGCGATTCCTCTCCTCAATATCTACGGCTTTATCAATTTCTCCCGCGACACCTCTGATGGGAAAGATGTCAACCGCAGTTTTCCCGGTAGCCGAATGGGTTCATTGGCTTCCCGAGTCGCTTATACCTTAACCAAAAAAGTGCTTCCCCTAGTAGATTTTGGGGTCGACTTTCATACGGGAGGTGGTTCGCGGTACAATTATCCACAGATTCGTTATAGTGTTGCTGATCCCAGAGCAGAGGAATTGGCGAAGGCTTTTGCTCCGCCTTATTTGGTCCGTAAATCCGGTATTTCTAAAAGCTTACGCAAGGTGGCTCAAGGAATGGGAATTCCAATTTTGATTTTTGAAGGTGGGGAATCTTTGCGTTTGGATGGTTTTTCGATTGCCAAAGGCATGAAGGGTTTGCGAAGGTTGATGCAAGTAGAAGGTTTGCTAGCTGGCGAACCAGCAGTAGTGAAAGAGCCCTTGATTTTTAACAAATCGACTTGGGTGAGGGCGGCACGTTCGGGATTGTTTCGATGGGCCCAGCAATCTGGGGCTCGGGTGAGCGAAGGCGAGCCATTGGGAGTACTACACGATCCTTATGGGGAAAGTCGATTCCCCGTTCTGGCTAGTCGCGATGGCTATCTGATTGGTCACAATAATGCTCCGGTGGTAAATCAAGGAGATGCCCTGTTTCATATCGGCTATGATCTAGTCTAGCGCCTAATTCATCGGTACGGTAAAAAAGAAGGTGGTACCTTGGCCGGGTTGAGACTCCAGCCAAATTTTTCCTTCCAATTGATCGACAATCTTTTTACAAATCGACAAGCCAATCCCAGTACCTTGGTAGTCCTCCTTATTGTGCAAACGCTTAAACATGTCGAAGACTTGCTGGTGATATTCCGGCTCAATGCCAATCCCATTATCACGTATGGAAAATAAATGATTTTTAGCCTGCTTTTGATGTTCGATTACTACGCTAGGTTCGTTGTGTTGATTATACTTTAATCCATTCCCCACGAGGTTTTGGAAGAGTTGTAAAACTTGCACCTTATTGGCTTGAATGACGGGTAATGGTGCTACGGCAACACTGCCATTTTTCTCCGTCATCGTTTCCTTAAGATTGTGCATCACCGAGATCAAGGACTCGTTGAGGTCTACTTCTTCCCGAGCGGCTTCCGTATTGTCAATTTTGGAAAATTCAAGAATGTCTTGAATCAACACCTGCATGTGTTTGGCATTGTCGGTGGCAAAACGGAAATAGTCGCTAATATCGTCTTGGATATGATTGCGGAGCTTGCGTTTAATCAAACCTAGAAAACTAACGATATTCCGCAAGGGCGCTTTTAAGTCATGCGACGCAATAGACGCAAAACGTTCTAGTTCTCCATTGGATTTTGCCAAGTCAGCATTAGCCGTTTTGAGCTCGGCATTGCGTTCGTGCAACTCTGCCGTTCGCTTCTTGACTTCGAGTTCTAATTGGACATTATACTCTTTCTTACGTCGGAATGCCTGGTAGAGCAAAAAGGTAAGGATGAGGATCAAATTGATGCCAATCAATAAAGCATAGTTTTGCAAACGTTGCTTTTGAATGATGGCCGTATTTTCTCTTTCGCGAGCACGGAGAACTTGGTTCTCTTGACTTTTCTTTTCGGTTTCGTATCGGATTTGGGTATTGATCAATTGCTGCGATTGCTCCTCATTGGAAAGTTGATCCTTGGCGGCAGCGAGGCGTTGCAGGAAGTTATAGGCTTCGGCATGTTGGCCTTGTTGAGCATAATATTGATGCAGTGATTCATAGAGATTCTTCTCCAGCAAGCGATTGCCCGATTGGATGGCTTCGGTAAGCCCGAGTTGGAAAAAGGAAAGCACTTCATCGGTATTACAGCCTTGGTGGAGTAGGCCTAGCTCATTGCTGGTATTGGCTAGGAGCCAAGGGTTATCCAGGCTTTCGCCAAAACAGAGGGCTTGGTCAAAATAAATCAAAGCGGAATCGGGCTGACTCAGCCTAGCGTAACCATAGCCAATATAATAATTGACCTGGCCCAGGAGGAAGTCATCTTCCAAACCATCACCAAGCCGCAAGGCTTCCCGGCAATATTCCAAGTTCCGCTGATAATCAGTCAATTTCCCATAAGCACTACCCAAAGCGGTAAGTGTTCTCACCTCATCATAGCGATTGCTCGCTTGGCGATAAGAGGCTAAGGCACTTTTATAAAAGCTGATTGCAGTCAGGTAATCGCCTTGCGCTTCCTTGAGGCGCCCCAAGTCAAAACTCACCATCGCAATTTTCTCCGCATTCCCCAACTGCTCATAGATATTCATCTGCTTAAAAAAAGCTTCCTGCGAACGCGCATAATCATTGAGCGAAAGTTGAATTTTACCCTCGTAGCCAAAAATGCTGGCTTGTTGGAGCGCATTGAGTTGGTCGGGTGGAATGGCTTGGGCGGCAGTGAGTACTTCACTGGCCTTGGAGAGATCGTATTTGAGGTTGTAAAAAACGTCGAGTAGCCGGAGGGTCGCTTGATAGCGGTGGGGCCAGTTGTCCTGACTTTCGGCAAGCGCCAGTGCCAGCGAGGCATAGTTGATGGCCTTTTCGGGTTCTTTGGCCCGGTAATGTTGGGATAGCTGTAATAAGAGCCTCGTTTTTACACTATCATGAGGAGCCACCTTCAAAGCCTCGATCAATTGCTGAGGAAGACGATCTGCTTTACCCCAGCTGGTCAACTGTAGTAAAAGGAAAAACAGTAAAATAAGTGGGATACGTCTTCTCATAGGGCGAAATCCTTTCCCCTAATCCTCCAAAAACCGTACCCTTATTGGACTTCCGCTCGCAAAACTTCTAGTGGTGGCCGCTGTAAAATATCTCGACTGTTGAACAAGCCGATTAATACCGTCAAGAGCGCAATGCCTCCGATGACGAGCAAATTGGCGCTCCAATCGGGAGTGTAGGGGATGTTGAAGGTGAAAGTGGCTAGTAAAAAACTACCGATGGTAGATAGCAAAAGCCCGGTGAGAGCGGCCAAACTACCAAGTAAAAGGTACTCCAAAGCGTTAATCAATAGGATTTGTCGACCTTTAGCCCCCAAAGTTCGCAGCAATACACTCTCGCGAATCCGCTGATATTTGCTTAATACTACCGAACTGATTAAAACTAAAAGCCCGGTGAGAATGCTAAAAAAGGCCATAAAACGAATGACAAAAGAGACTTTGGACAATACTTGATCGACCGATTGGAGGATGGTGGTAAGGTCAATTAGGCTGACGTTGGGAAACTGACTCACCAGCTCCTGCTGGAAAGCCGCCAATTGCTCCGTTGATTCCGAACGGGAAACGATGACATTGAATTGAGGCGCTTTTTCCAAGACGCCACTAGGGAATAAAACAAAGAAATTGGTCTGTACTCGCCGCCAATCGATCTTGCGGATACTGCGGACTTCGGTTTCCATCAAGGCCCCTTGAACATTAAACACGATATGACTACCCACGCTGGCCTGCATGTCCTCAGCGATCCCTTCTTCCAAAGAAACATAAACCCGCCCTTCCGGCGACCGAGCATCCGTCCCAAAGGCTTCTCCCTCGATCAATTCTTCCGAATCAATCAAAGTATCGCGATAAGTGACGCGATATTCCCGGCGATAAACCCAGGGACTTTTACCATTCAAGGTATCCTGCAAATTCTGTTGCTTCGTAACGCCATCGATGTTTTCCACGCGCAAGGCGACGATGGGCACTTCCTGAATCAGTGGCAGTTGGTGTTGCTGGGCCAGAGAACCTACGGCTGCTTTTTGCTCGGGAGTAATGTCAAACAAAATCATATTGGGCTGCTCGCCACTACCCGATAAACGGACTTGACTGAGTAGAAGGTCTTGTACAGAAAAAAGCGTGGTGATTAAAGTGGTGCCCAAGCCAATGGTGACCATTAGAATCAAGGTTTGGTTGTTGGGGCGAAAAAGGTTGGCTACGCCCTGCCGAACCACATAGCTACTATTGCTCGGGAAGAACTTTTTTACCCCCCAAACCAATAAACGCGCCGCCCCCGCAAGCAAGAGCAAAGCCAGCCCAATGCTGACTGGAAATAATACGGCTTCCCAACCTCCACCAGTTTGCTGAAAAGAAAAGGCCAGCACAAAGGCAAAAATCAAAGCATAAACCAAAGCCGTACTTTGTCGCGAGCCTTGTGGACTTTCAATGGAAGCCCGTAAGGCGCGGAGGGGCGCAATATCGCGAATTCGCAAGAGCGGCAATAAGGCAAAAAGGATCGCAATTGCTAGTCCGGTAATTACCCCTTGCCCAATGGCAGACCAGGACACAAAGGTGCTGACGCCATTTACCGGAAGAAAGTCCGCCAATACCGCCGGGAGCACCTGTTGGAGCAAACTACCCAAAGTCGCTCCGATCATGGAGCCAACCAGCCCCATCGCCGCAATTTGAATGAGGTAGATCAAAAATGCTTGTCGACCACTGGCCCCCAAACAACGCAATACCGCCACGATTCCAATTTTGTCGCGGACGTAAATATGTACAGCACTAGCGACCCCAATACAGCCTAACAAAAGGGCGATAAAGCCCACGAGGTTAAGAAAGTTACCCATGTTTTGAAAGGCATCGCCTAGGTTTTCGCGACGACTCTCGACGGTGGTAACACGGAGCGAGGCATCTGCTAGGCTCGGTTTGAGCTGTTGGGCTAAAGTATCGGGATTGACGGAAGAGGGAAATTGATAATAATATTTGTACTCCACCCGGCTTCCCATTTGTACAAGGCCCGTGGCGGCTAAGTATTCCTGCGGAATGTAAATGGTAGGAGCAATGGCGGACGTAATTTGCGCCTGCCCCGGTAGTGCATTCAACTTTCCTTCAATCGTAAAACGCACGTCGCCCACTTTTACGGTATCTCCATTGGCCAAGCCAAACTGCGTCATCAAGCTTTTGTCCACCAAGGCCTTTTTCCCCGTCCGAAAACTTTTCGCAGCACTCAGCGGCTCCGTATTCAAATTCCCATAAAAAGGGAAATCCCCCTCCAAGGCACTAATAAAGGCCAAGCGACTATTCCCACTCTGTGGAAAAAGCACCATCGAGACAAATCCTACATTGCTTGCCGACTGTTCTTCCAGCGCCGACAAAACCTGGATTATCGAATCTCTAGCAGGCTGATTACCTTCCAAGACCAAATCGGCTCCCAGTAGCGTCTTTGCTTCTCGATTGATATCGTTTTGAAGATTCTCACTAAAGGAGTTGATGGCCACCAGTGCGGCTATCCCCAAAATGATAGAAGAAACAAAGAGTAAAAGACGGCCTCGGTTGCGGCGACTATCGCGCCAGGCCATACGAAATAACCAAGAATAAGAGGTGGATGACATATAATAATTGCTTAGCGATCAAAGGGTACCATGATATTACAAGCAAAGGTCGATGTTTGTTGGAATTTTCTTACTTTATCCGACGAAATGAACTACTTATGATACGTATCTCGCTCTTGTTACTACTAGTCGTGCTACTTTCCGCACCAATGATGGGGCAGACCAATTGGCAAAAGGCCATCGACCGTTTTGTCGGTGATCCCCAACTGGAAGCAGCTAGTGTCGGTGTTTGTTTGATGGATCGCGCCACGGGAGAAGTGCTGGCCAGTCATAATGCGGAGCAAAGTTTGATTCCTGCCTCTACCCTAAAAGTAGTGACCACTGCTACAGCACTGACCTTACTCGGTGAAGATTTTCGTTTTAAAACCTACCTCGAATACGATGGAGAAATTGATAGCGAGGGAACCTTGCGTGGTAATCTCTATCTGCGAGGAAGTGGCGATCCAACCTTGGGCTCCCCTCATTTTAAAAAGGTGAAACCGCTCAAGGAAATAAAAGCGCAATTGGTAGCGGTCATCCAAGAGGCGGGAATCCAAGAGGTCGAGGGACAGATAGTCGGTGATGCTTCCTATTTTGAAGGAGCGCCTTTGAGTAGCACCTGGCCTTGGGAAGACCTGGGAAATTATTATGCTTCGGGGGCCTGGGGCCTTAATTGGCGAGAAAATTACTATTTCCTCCACCTCCAACAACAAAGTCAACTCGGGGCTCGTCCGGAAGTGCTTCATACCGATCCTGTAATCCCTAATTTGCTATTGGTCAACGAGCTAAACTCTGCTGCCAGTAATACGGGCGATAATGCCTATATTTTTGGTGCCCCCTATGCCTATACTCGCTTTATCCGGGGTACGATTCCGGTGGGTAAAGGCGTTTTTAAAATCAAAGGCTCGATTCCCGATCCTCCTTTTCAGGCGGCGCATGAGTTATTACTGGCTTTGGATGCCGCCAAGATCGTTTGTAGCGGTACTGCCACCAGTCAGTGGGAACGACAGCGAACGGGGCAGCTTAGTGCGAAAAAGGGCGAGCGAAAGCTTCTGGTGGAGTTGAGTTCTCCTTCCCTGGGCGAAATCGCTCGGGAAGCAAATCATAAAAGCGTCAATATTTATTGCGAGGCTTTGTTGAAGGTATTGGGGAAACGCAAGGGCGAAGGCGGTACGATCGAAGCGGGGCTAGCGGTAGTTCGTGATTTTTGGAAGGCCAAAGGAATCAGCGAAGTAGGTCTTTTTCTCAAAGACGGCAGTGGTCTTTCCCCCCGGAATGGGATTAGCAGCCAGCAGTTGACGACTTTCCTACGGGAGATGGCGGGGGAAAAAGAGGCCTTTAATGCCTTCTTTGATAGTTTGCCGATTGGTGGTAAAAGCGGGACTTTGCGTTATCTTTTCAAGGGGTCGGTGGCTGAAGGGCGGATTAGGGGTAAAAGTGGTGGTATGGAACGGGTTCGCGCTTATACGGGCTATGTCAAAACCGTAGGTGGGCGGAACTTAGTATTTACGGTGATTGCCAATAATTATTCTCGCTCCTCGGGACAAATTCGCAAGAAGATGGAACGACTGATGATTGAATTTTGTAAAGGATAACAACAGGGAAGTAAGAAGGATTTTTGATTTGATGTTGATTTTAAAATCAAAAACATTTTTAGATAGACCCTGATCTAAATGATCTGATTTATTAACTTTGAGGCACTGCATCACTCCTCTTAACAATTGCTCGATGAACGGCTACGGACTCGTTTTTTTACTGTCTCTTTCTTTTTTGTTTATCACTTGTACGGAACCCTCTAGTAAAACGACTAAAGAACCTCTCGCCACGAAGCATTCTTATGGCGAAAAGGAAAAAGAGGACAAGAAGGAAGAGGAGCTAAAGCCTCGAAATGCTTCTACTCATCAAAGTAGGACTGCGAGTGAGGTACAAAACGATGATTTGCTGGAGAAATATCGCCACGTTTGGCAAAAGCCTTTTGAGGTCATCCAGCAAATTGGAGATTTGAAAGGTAAGACGGTGGCGGATATTGGTGCGGGGCCTTTGGGCTACTTTTCCATCCTGATTGCCGCCCAAAACGAAGCGGAAAAGGTGCTTGCCATCGATATTGATCAAAAGGCCTTGGATTATATCGAAGATGCTAAAAAGAAATGGACGGACCACCTCGAAAAGATCGAAACTCGCTTAGCCGAGCCCAACAACCCCAGGCTTAAAGAAGGCGAAGCCGACATCGTCCTCATCGTCAACACCGCCGTTTACTTTAACAACCGAGTAGACTACCTCCGCAACCTCCGCCAAGGCCTCAAACCCGAAGGCAAATTGGTCATCATCGACTTTAAAAAACGAAATTCCCCCGTCGGCCCACCCACCGAAAGCCGAATCTCCCTCTTCGAAATGGAACGCGAACTCGCGGAAGCCGGATATTCCCAGATCAAGTCTGATGATCGGACCTTGGAGTATCAGTATATTATTATGGCGGGGATTTAAATAGGCGCTTCGAAGTGGTATCGCCAAGAGCGCTAAGGAGACGCGAAGTTACGCAGAGCAACCTTTGCATACTTTACAATCTATAACATAAAACAATCTTTGCGCCCTCAGCGCCTCCTCCGCGTAACTTAGCGATACTCAACTCTCCTGAAATTCAAATTGTGCCCACAATACCCTAACGCCCCAGCATTTTTCGTATATTTAGTACTTTCTAGCACAAACTATAGCTTGACCTAAAACAAGTACTATATGCCCATCGAATCCATTACCTACGAAATCGAGTGCCCCTGCGAGCGCCAAAAGTCTTTCCCCATCCGGGTAAAAGTCAAAGACCAGGAAGCAAAGGTCGAAAAAGGGGATAGCACTTCCCTAGAAGTCAATTGCCCCATCTGCGATTGCCTCGTCCACGTTCAATTGGACCGCCCACTAGCCACGGACCAGTTTACCTTCCGAGGCCTAAAAGCTAAGTGAAACCAGACTCCTTATGCCCCATCTTCATTCGGTACCCCTCGTCCTAACGGAAGCCCAACAGCAGCAACTGCGGGAGCAATACCAATTGCTGCTTAAGAACTTGGAAAAAACCGGCCGGCTCCTGCCTCAACAGTTTACCCAACTTAAAGCGGCCATGAGCGAAGCCTTACAAGGTCAGGACGCGCTACCAGACTTGGCTAAATTACCCCCCAGCCAACACCACCAAATTCATTTGACCTCCACGGACAATGAAATGCTCAACCTCCCTTGGCGTTTGGTAACTCAGGATATGCCTCGCGTCTATCTGACCAAAGGCCTCGAACCCAAAGCAGAAGTTTACGAGGCGACCAATCCGCTCCCGCTAAAAATTCTGGTGATGATCGCCGCGCCGGAGGATACCAGCGCCCGCCTCAACTACGAGCAAGAAGAGGCCCAGATTGTCAAGGCCTTTGAAAAACTCTACGCCAGTGCCGATATCCAGATCGACTTTACATTAGATGGTTCCTTACTTTCGCTCGAACAAGCGCTCAAGGAGAATCATTATCATGTTTTGCATTTTTCGGGACATGGTGTTTTCCATGAAGGAGTTGGTTATTTGGAGTTAGAAGATGATGTGACCTTTGCCAAAAAGCATGTAACAGGAGAAGATTTTGCGGCGGCAGTAAATGCCTACCCAGAGCATCTGCCGGCATTGGTATTATTGTCCTCTTGTCAAACGGCTCAGGGGAATACGGAAGAAGGTTTGAAGGGCATTGTAAATCAATTGCTGCAAGTGGGCGTACCTGCGGTAGTGGGGATGGGCTTTAGTATTTTTGATCGCTTTGCGACTTACTTTGCTGGCCAGTTGTATCAAAGTTTAGCACAGAAAGTATCGGTGTATCGAGCTTTTGATCAGGCTATTGCAGCGGTCCGACAAATGGAAGCCGAATTGTCTAAGAATCAAGATGATCATTCTGTTCAACATCTCATCCCACAACTGTATCTCAACCAACGGATCGAGCATTTAGTGGATTGGAAGAAACCTAAGCAGGGATTAAGTTATACGGCCATTGAATTCGTAATTGGGGATAAACGACTTTTAGGGGAGGAAAGACAGGAAAAATATCTATTCATTGGTCGACGTAAAGAACGCAAAACTTCTTTTGTAGAATTAAAGAATAATCGACCCTTATTATTACTCGGACAAGGTGGCTTAGGAAAAACCAGTTTGGCCGAGAATCTAGTTGAACGACTTATTTTAAGTCAGCCTCAGACCCGCCCGTTTGCTTTTAATGAAAATACTACTTCACTGGAAAATATCCGTGAGGCTTTGTTTAATTTTTATGAGGAAGAAGGGTTTTCCGACATAAAAAGAAAAGCGAAGAATGAATATTCTGAGCTATTAGATCAGATACTGTTTCTGATTCGACTATTAAGTAAAGACAAAGACTATAGCCATTATTCTCCCATCTTTATCTTTGATAACCTAGAGGAGTTTCAAAAAGAAAGAGGGACTAGTACATTTAAAGACGAGGATCAAGATTTACTTGTCTTAATAAATATTCTTTGCAAGAATAAGTCTTTTCCCGTACTCCTGACCGGTCGGTATGATATTGAAGGCTTATTACCAATAACTAAAGTGAATTTAAATGAAGTTTCCTATGCTGACTTTTTCCGTAAGTGTCAGACGCTTCATCTAGCTGAATTACAAAACATTGAAAATCTCCCAAAGAAGAGAAGAGAAATAGAACGTGAAGAAGCCGTTAGTTTTCCCCAATTAGTTAAACTGCTTCATCAAACCTTCGGTGGAAACTATCGGGCCTTGGAGTTTTTTGATGAGTTGTATAATGTACAAAGGGAAGCCATCAAGCCTACTTTAAAGCGCTTGGCAGATTTTGAAGCGGAATTTGGAAGTAGGAAAAAGGAGACAATCCAAAAAATGGCAAAGAATCTCGTTTTCG
>SPJL01039207.1_pt1 | contig 27860 bp, 6 predicted proteins | sample 3741751 | NCBI WGS metagenome assembly SPJL01 (sample SAMN10925998, study PRJNA522277) | cold seep metagenome | isolation source: Elba SIP-enriched marine methane seep metagenome, extraction at timepoint T3 | place: Italy: coast of Elba, Mediterranean Sea | reverse complement strand
TCTATTTCTTGATCTTCTACTGGAATTTATTCCAACCGATCTACAAAAGCGTTATTACTCGTCGGCTCGATCTAACACTACTCGGATAGGATTTAACATTACCTGTTGGAGGCCCTTAGGCCTCTCTAGATTGCCCTTATTTTCCTTTATGTCGAATGGATTGCTACAATCCAAACAAGAGAACTATGTCCAAAAAATCTAACTGGGACCTAGGTTAGCGGAGCTCTGCCTAGTCCCCAACTAAAAACTCTCAACCGATGTTTAAGACCTTACAAAAAAACTGGTATGTTGTTTATACTTATTCCAAGCATGAGAAAAAAATAGACATGCTACTGCAAAGAGCAGCAATCGAATCCTTTTTACCATTGCAAACTAAAATTCGTCAGTGGAGCGATCGTAAAAAGAAAGTCGAACTGCCCCTATTTCCCAATTATCTCTTTGTACGCATTACTCCTAGAGAGTTTTGGAAAGTTCTTGATCTAGATGGTGTGGTTGATTTTGTTTCGAATGGTGTTCGCCCCGGTACGGTATCGGGAGATATTATTGAAAATATTCGTCGCATGGTAAGTGGAGAAATCGAAGTAGAAAAATTGCGGATGCCAACGGGCCAGCGCGTCCGAGTAACCCGAGGCCCATTTAAAGGAGCCGAAGGCCAATTCATCCGCCTCGCTCGCAAGAGCCAACTCATCGTCAATATAGAATTGCTCAACCAATCAATCTCCATGGAAATCAACCCCTATCATGTTGAAAAAATAGAATCGTAACCATCAAGTGTTTCTTCCCGAGCCGCTCCCACTGGGAGCCTGGCTTGGGCCCTCCAATCATTTACTATCATCACCAATTATCAGTGAGGTGATTTATTCTTTGCTAGTGTCATTTAAGCGAAAGGGCTACTGGATTTAAACCCCAGTAGCCCCATGCTTCTCTCACTATCTCATCCAAGTTGATCACTCCAAGATTGATCGCAACTTGGACTTTCTCATATCTAGCCATAGCACCATAATACCTCCTTAGCAATGAAATCATTACTCCATATACTACGGCATCGGAGCGAACAAACGCCCAACCAACCCGTCTTTACTTTTTTGGAAGATGGTGAAAATCCTAGTGCCCAGCTCACAATGGCTAGCCTCGAAAGCAAAAGCCAAGAGCTCGCTCTACGCCTCTTGCAACTCGCCTCACCAGGCGATCGCATTATGCTATTGCTCCCTCAAGGCATCGACTTTATCGTCGTATTCTATGCCTGTCTCAAAGCAGGTCTGATCGCCGTACCTTGTAGTATTCCTTCCAAGCGGGAACGGCTCAAGCGCACCCGCTCTATTGCGGATAATGCTCAGCCTCGCATCGCTCTTTGTGATGCTACCTTCCTCGGTCGCTCCATTGCTAAGGAACTCATCAACGACTACGCCGATTGCCAATGGCTATCCATGGACCAAATTCCCGAGGCTGCCGATAATACGACAAGCTTACCTGCTTACGAGGAAAATGATGCGGCTTACCTACAATATAGTTCTGGCTCAACGGGCAATCCCAAAGGGAACATCATCAGCCAAGGAAATATCGTTCACAACTTAGCTTGCTTCCAAGCACAGTTCGAACATGATGAAAATACAGTCTGTATTTCTTGGTTGCCTTTCTTCCACGATATGGGTTTGGTTTATGGTTTGCTCCAACCCGTTTATAGCGGTTACCACTGCTACTTGATGGCACCTCTTACTTTTGTACGCAATCCAATTTTGTGGTTGCGCGCCATGTCTAAGTTTGGCGGTACGCACTCGGTCGCCCCTAATTTTGCTTTCGAACTTTGTGCTACTATACCTACTGCTTTGCGCGAAGGCCTAGATTTGTCTAAATGGAAAGTGGCAATCAATGGTTCGGAATTTATCCGCGCTAACACCCTAGAAAATTTTACCGAAACTTACACCCCTTACGGTTGGCGTCACGAGGTCTTTTGCCCCGGTTATGGATTGGCCGAAGCTACCTTGATGGTAACTGCTCAATCTTTCCGCCACCAACCACGCATTACTCAAAATATCGCGCCTACGTTTAAGACGCATTTCAATAGTGCTGAACTCAACAAGCGTATCGTAGGTTGTGGTCAACTCAATGAATTTACCGAAGTACAAATCGTAAACCCCGATACAAAGCAGCGCCTAGCAGAAGGGGAAGTAGGGGAGATCTGGCTCGCCGGAAAATGTATTGCTCTCGGATATTGGAATAATGAGGAAGCGACCCAAGCAACTTTTCGTGGTCGGATCGATGGAGAGGAAAAGAATTATCTGCGTACGGGAGACCTCGGTTTTGTAGTCGACAACGAATTGTATATCGTAGGCCGGATTAAAGAATTGCTGATCCTTAATGGTCAGAATTTTTATCCTACGGACTTAGAAATGTTAGCGGAAAGTTGTCATCCTGCTTTACAAGAAAATGGAACTTGTGCTTTTTCCTATTCGATTGAAGGTCAGGAAAAAGTAGCTTTAGTTTGTGAAATTAAACGTACGGCCATTCGCGAATTAGCGAGTGAAGAAGTCGTGAAAAATATTCGGGCTCACATGATCGAAGAATACGGCGTTCGTATTTCTAGTATCAGCTTTATTAAGCCCCGGGCCCTTCCTCGTACCACGAGTGGGAAAATCAAACGCGTTGCTTGTCGCCTACAATTCTTGGCAGAGGAACTATCTCCTTTTTATACCTGGCAAGCGGAAAGCTTAGCCCTTGAAGAAACAACTCCTACAACCTCGACAAACAATCTCCCACTTGCGGAGGTTCGCCAGTCGATCATAGATGCAGTAGCACAACTTTGTGCCATTGCTCCCGAACATATTGCCTTAGACGAGGCGCTGAGCTATTATGGATTGGATTCAAATTTGGCTACTCGTCTTGCTTTTCATTTAAGCGAACGTTGGAATCGGGCGATTTCGCCAACCCACTTTTACGACTACCCAACGATAGAAGCTTTAAGCCAAATGATTAGCGCGACAGCCCCGGATACTTCCGGGGAAAACCCTGCTATGGAAACGCCCGCCCCCCAAGAGTCAATCGCGATTATTGGAATGGCGGGGCGTTTTCCGGGAGCAGCTAACCTGGAAGCATTTTGGAAGTTGTTGGAGAAAGGAGAAACTGCTATTGGTAAATTACCCGAAAATCGCTGGCAACAAGCAGGTCGCCAAAGTGATACCGAATATCCCGGTGCCCAACACGCCGGCCTTTTGGAAAACATCGACCAATTTGATCCCTACTGCTTTGGCATCACCCCTCGGGAGGCCATCAGCATGGACCCTCAACAGCGCCTTTTGCTTGAGCTAACGATCGAGGCTTTGCAACATGCCGGGATTCGCCCCAGCGAAATCAAGGGCAGCAAAACTGGTGTTTACATTGGAATCAGTAGCAATGACTATGCTCGCTTTTCTGTTGATGAATCTGCTTCTGCACATGCCATTACAGGCATCGCTCTAAGCATTGCGGCTAGCCGTATCGCTTACTGGTTAGACCTCAAAGGCCCTGCTTTTGCAATTGATACAGCATGTTCTTCTTCGCTCGTAGCCATCCAACGCGCAGTTATCGATTTACAAAATGGAACCATCGATCAAGCCATCGTTGGTGGGGTAAATTTACTGCTCGACCCTGCGATCTCCTTGGTTTTCGACAAAGCAGGAATGCTTTCTCCTGATGGTCGTTGTAAGACTTTTGATGCCAGTGCCAATGGTTACGTACGTTCCGAAGGTGGTGGATTGATAGTACTCAAAAAAGCCAGTCAAGCCGAAGCAGATCACGATCCTATTCAAGCCTTGATTTGTGGCGTAGCGGTCAATCAAGATGGTAAGAGTAATGGGATTACCGCTCCCAATGGTCGTTCTCAAATGGCGGTAGTAAAAGAAGCTTTGCAAGCGGCTCAATTAAATCCTCAGGATATTAATTTTATCGAGACGCATGGTACAGGTACTCCACTCGGAGATCCTATTGAAGTCAATGCCTTGAAGGCCGTACTTTCTAATACCAATGCCACTACTTCCGCTTGCTGGCTGACTGCCGTTAAAGCCAATATCGGTCACCTCGAAGCTGCTGCTGGCGTTGCTGGTTTAATCAAGACGGTACTTTGCTTACAACACCAAAGAATACCTGCTCAAGCAGGATTCAATGAACTCAACCCACAGATTAATCTACAAGATGCCGATCGCTTAAAGATCGCGAATCAAGCAGTAGACTTATCGATGCACCAACAAATTCGCGCGGGAATCAGCTCTTTTGGCTTTGGTGGAACCAATGCCCATGTAATCCTCGAAAGTTACCCACAGCCTACTCCTGCTCCTACCGAGGAGCAACCAGATCAAGCACTTTTATTGCTTTCTGCACGAACTCCAGCGGCGCTGGAAACTTTGGTAGAGCGTTATTTGGATCGTAAGGAGGAATTGGAAAAAGCGAGTTTGACCGCATTAAGCTATAGTAGCATCCAAGGTCGGGATAGCATGAATTTTACCTTGGGTCTAGTGGGAAGCAATCACCGCGATTGGTGGAATAGTTTGGCGGAATATCCAAAGATGAACCCTGCACAGTCTTTCCTAGTAGAGGCAACGGCACAGCGGAATCCTAAAGTAGTTTGGGTATTTACAGGCCAGGGAAGTCAATACCCCGGAATGGCCAAGACACTTTACGAAACGGAAACTTTGTTTCGCACCATCATCGACGAATGCCATGATTTATTAATGGCTGAAGAGATCAACCTACACGAATTATTACTCGATAATACCAAAGAAGAAATACACCAAACAGAGTACGCTCAACCAGCGATCTTCTGTTTAGAATATGCCCTGGCCCGTTTGCTGATAGATTGGGGCTTTAAGCCTGATGCCTTGCTGGGACACAGCATCGGGGAATACGTTGCAGCTTGCTTAGCGGGAGTATTTACGCTCCGCGAGGCATTGGCCATGATCGCTCTGCGTGGACGTTTAATGCAGTCGATGCAAGGAGGTGGGATGGCCGCCGTTTTCCTAGAAGAAAAAGAAGTGATTAATTATTTGCATCCCCACCGTGGGAAGCTTGACATCGCAGCGTACAACAGCCGCGATCGCATCGTAGTCTCCGGCGAGGCAGCAGCTTTGGAAGTTTTATATGATACTTTCCGCGCAGAAAAAATTCCTTTTAAAGCACTTAAGGTATCCAGAGCTTTCCATTCACCAATGACCGAAGATTTGCTTCCTACTTTTGCGGAGGCTCTGACCAAGGTCGATTTTAAAGCACCACAAATACCAATTATTTCGACCCTCACCGGGCAGCACATTACTACCGAAATGAACGAGGCGGGTTATTGGGTACGCCACATCCGCGAATCGGTTCGCTTTTATAATGCGACTCAAATAGCAGGCGAAAATCACCATTTCTTTATCGAAATTGGACCCAAGTCACAACTCCGTTCTACCCTCGAACAAAATCTTACCGATCACCAAGTGCTCTACGCACTCTCTGGCAAAAATGATAACCGTAGTGATTTGCTAAGCCTTGCCGGACAATTGCAGGCACATGGTTTTGACCCGTATTGGGAACAGATCGCCTTTGGCCCTACACCACCGGCCAAGGTTGCTCTACCCCTGATGCCCTACGATAAGCAATCTTATTGGATCAAGGAAATCAAAAAGCCGAGCATTACTGCTCCTCCAAGCATCGAAACCCCCAGCTCCATGGCTACACTCAATGCTAGTACTTCTACTTCACAATTGGTCGATCTGGTTAGCCAGGTCTTGCACATCACTGCCGATCAATTGGATCCCAAAGCAAGTCTCGCCAGTATCGGCGCAGATTCAATCTTGTTGTTGGAGTTGTTGAAGAAGATCAAAAATCAGTTTAGTGTGACCCTGACTATTCGCCAATTATTTGGTGAACTGTCCAGTATCGAAGCAATCGCTAATTATATCGCAGCAAATGCACCTGCCCCAGTGGTAGAAGCTAAAGCAACTCCAACTATTGCTACTAGTAATGGGAATGGACAAGTCAAAACGACTGCTGTTGCTGCTGCCAAGACGACTCCTTTGACGCCTCCGGCAACACTCCCTAGCGCTAATCATTCTAACGAGTTGACTGGCTTTTTTGAGCAACAATTACACTTGATCAATAATACTTTCCAACAGCAATTCCAATTGCTAGGTCAAAGTACTCCTACCAACTTACCCGCGACCAATGGTACTCTAAATGGTCATCAAAACGGTCGTCTTAACGGTCAAGTCAATGGTCACGCCAACGGTCATTTGAATGGTCATTCGAACGGTCACGCTAATGGAAAACACTTAAGTTTTGCACCTGCTCAACCAACTACTACTGGTAGTACTCAAGTAGATCCTGCCAATAGTACCACGAACAACAAATTGACGGAGGAACGCACTTTGACTCCAAGTCAACAAGCATTTTTCAATAATTTACTAGAACGTTACCAACAAAAAACGGCTCAATCTCAGGCTCATGCCGCTACCGCTCGCCAACATCATGCCGATTGGTTGTATTCGATTGACTTCCGTTTATTCACCAAAGAGTTTCTCTATCCAATCGTTTTAGACGAAGCTACTGGTACCAGACTTACCGATATCGATGGTAATGAATACCTCGATATTGGATCGGGTTATGGGGTCAATTATTTTGGCAACAAACCTGAATTTATCCGCACTGCCATGCTGGAGCAATGGCAGAAAGGCGAGGAAATCGCCACCCAGAATCGATTGGCCGCAGAGGTGGCCAAGGCCGTTTGTGAACTCACTGGCCAAGAGCGAGTAACGTATACCAACAGTGGCACCGAAGCCGTAATGGCTGCTATGAGAATCGCACGTTCGGTGACGCGAAAAGACAAGGTAGTCCTATTCCAGGGCTTTTATCACGGAACCTTTGATGGTAGTTTGGTACAACTCGATATCGATTCGGATCAAATGATTGCCCGGAGTACGGGTATTCCACAAGGAATGGTACAAGACATTATCTTGCTCAATTATGGTCAAGATTCTGCCTTGGAAATCATTGAGCGCGAGAAAGATCAAATCGCTGCCGTATTGATCGAACCCATCCAGAGTCGCAAACCCGAAGGGTATTACCCGGAGTTCTTAAGAGCTTTAAGGGAAGTGACTAGCCGGAGCAATGTCGCTTTAATCTTTGATGAGATTATTACGGGCTTCCGCGTTCACCCTGGTGGGATGCAAGCACTTGCGGGCGTTAAGGCAGATTTGGTAACTTATGGTAAGGTGATTGGTGGCGGAATGCCCATCGGTATCATCGCTGGACAAAATAGCTATATGGATGCCATCGATGGCGGTCATTGGCAACACGGCGACCAAAGCCATCCAGAAGTACAGAAGATTTTCTTTGGTGGTACTTTCTGTAAGCACCCGCTGACTATGGCCGCTGCCAAGGCCGTAGCACTCAAGTTACTGAACGAAGGGCCACAGTTACAAGAAAACGTCAATGCCAAAGCGGCTCGTTTAGAAGAGGAATTAAATCACTTCTTCCAATCCTTAGAGGTTCCGATGAAAGTGGTTCGTTTTGCCTCTCTCTTCCGCTTTAAGACTTTTGGTGATTACAGTATGCTTTTACGCCCCATCGAATTGGATTTGTTTTTCTACGCTTTGATGGAGAAAGGCATCTTTACTTGGGAAAGAAGAATCTGTTTCCTTTCTACCGAACATACCGATGCAGATATCGATCAGGTCATCGCTATGGTGAAAGAAACGATCTGGGAAATGTTGGAGGCTGGCTTTTTTCCGAAAGCCAAACGCGACGTTCCACCTCCGGCCTTAAAAGAGGTTCAACTCAGTCCGGTACAACAGGAGCTTTTACAATTGTCCAACATCAACAATGGTGCAAGTACTGCTTGTCAGATGACTATGGCCTTAAAAGTAAAAGGCCATTTACGAGTGGATGTTTTAAAACAAGCTCTAAAAGTACTAAGTCGTCGACACGATGCTTTGCGGATGTGGATTGATGCTAATAATCAAAGTATCCAAATTGGGGAAGAAGTAGCGATTACATTACGTCGACAAGTTATTCTTGATATTGAACCCAAGAAATTTGTACTACAGTATTTATATGACGCAGCTGCTGAAGCTATCGATATTCATCGTGGCCCATTATTCCAGCTGCATTTATTGGAAGGAGAGGAAGTTTCCTATCTCGTATTCGTCCTGCACCACTTGGTAGGTGATGGTTGGTCGATGGGAGTATTGGTAAAGGACCTAACCGAGATTTACAATCAATTATTACAAGGAGGAAAATTAAACTTGAGCGAAGCACCTCAGTTTTCTCACTACCTCCAACGCGTCAATCGTTCGAGCTATCAGCATTCGATCAAGGCCAGCAAAAACTATTGGCTGGATTTACTCCAAGATCGTATCCCTACCGCGATGCCTTTTGCCATGCCTCAAGCTCGGAGCAGTAGTTTTGCCGGACGCCGAGTGCAACGCAAATTATCCAAAGCTACTTATGGGCCTTTGGTCGAACTAGCAAAAGAACAAGGTTGTACGATGTTCATGTCTTTGTACGCTGCCTTTTCTTTTGTACTACACAAGCTAAATGAGGATCGCAATTTACTAATTGGCATTCCAACCGCCAATCGTCAGGAAGCAGAAGACTTCCATATGATTGGTTCTTGCGCAGACCTGATTCCGATCAGTAGCACCTGGAATTCAAATTGGACCTTCCTTGAATATTTGGCAGAAATTAAATCGGCGCTTGCTGATTCTTATGCCCACCAAGATTGTACTTGGGCCAACCTACAAAATGAAGTTAGCCTAAAACAATCGCAACAACTCCGGGTCTTATTTAACTTGGACAACAATATTGATGTACCAAAATTAGGAGCGGCGAATTTATCCTTATTCCCTACGCCACTACGCTTTAGCCAATTCGATTTCTTTTTCGATCTGGCCTTGGTAGGGGAGGATTTAATCGTTAACTGTGATTTCCGTCGGGTGCTATTTGAAGTGCCAGCGGTAGAACACTTCCTCGATCTATTTGAAAATGCATTGGTTCACCTTGTAGAAGGTGCCGCGAAATCCTTGGATCAGGTGCCTTTATTGAATGAGCAACAATTTGCTCAACTGTATGTGCTAGGTAAAGGTGCTAATCGCGATGTGGCTTGGCATATGGAAGTTCAAGAAGCATTGCGTTTTGCCGAGGCAGAGCTTTGTATCGTCAACCGGGCAGGAAAGGCCCAGGTGATTGGCCTGCCGGGAAAAGTTGCTTTAGTCGTAGATAAGGCTCCCGAGAATGCGGAAGATAAGAATTTCGTCGACCATCCCTTCCTAGCGAATAAGAGACTCTGGTTGAGCGATATTATCGCGCGCTGGTCTTTTGATGGTAAATTGATTTTGTTGGGCGACCAACAAGAAGTTTGGGAAGATGATGGACAATTTTTACCGCTATACGAAGTACGTCATTGTCTCGAACAACATCCGCAAATCAGTGCAGCCAAAATCATGCATACCGCTAATGATTGGTACGTTCGCATCGATGCCGATGATAACCTGAGCCTCGTACAAGTCAAACAATATTTATTGAAAAACTTAGCTGGCTACCTCATCCCTCGCATAGAGTTTCGAGGCGTGGAAAGAATAGAAGAAACGCCCGTCAGCCAGCAAAAACAAAATACCAATACGGTTACCATCCTCAGCAAAATTTGGGAAGAAGTACTCGAATTACCTGAGGTAGACGTCAACGAAAGCTTTTTCGACATCGGTGGCCAATCGCTTAAAGGCATGCAAATTGCCCATCGCATCAAGGAACAGTTGGGACAGAAGATTAGCCTCGAAGAGATCATCGAATACCCCACCATCCAAATGATGGCGGATTGGATTGATCGCGAACCCGAAACGACTCCTACTGCTCATCCCGTTTCTTTTGCTCAACAACGCCTCTGGACACTGATGCACATCGAAAAGCAACAGCATCAGTACAATATGCTCGGCGCTTTTTGGTTGAGAGGCTCTTTAAGTGAAACGGCTTTGGCCAAAAGTTTTGCCGCTCTCGTTGAAAGACACGAAATCCTCCGAACCACCATTCAAATGGTAGATGGAGAACTCCAACAGATTGTTCATCCCATGCCCGCCAACTTTACTCCGTGGACGGAGTACGATTGGACCATGACCAACCAAGGAGAGGAATATTTACAAAGCCTTTTGGAGGACGAAGCGAACTTTCATTTCGACCTCGCCAATGGGGCCTTATTCCGAGTATCCTTAGTGAGGTTATCAGAGGAAGAGCAAGTTTTATGTTTTAACCTTCACCATATTCTCGCCGATGCTTGGTCGCTCGACGTTATTTTTGACGAATTGAGCACCTTCTACTTGAGCTTTATGGAAGGCCGGGAAAATACCTTACCCGCACTGTCGCGTCAGTATAAGGACCTGGGCCTGATCCAACAAAAGTTGGTTGATACGCCCATCTTTACACAACAGCGCGACTACTGGGTGGAACAATTCTCAGGAGAAGTTACCCGCGTCAATCTACCCATTGACGTACCTAGTCGCTCGCTAGAAAAGAGTTACGATGGTGCCTTGGCTAGCCGCGTGCTTAGTCCTACACTAAGCAAGGCCGTTTACCAAGTGGCTAAAGAAGAACGGCTTACGCCTTTCATGATCTTATTAGCCGGAGTTGCCGCTCTCTTGAATCGTTACAGCCCTGCGGATGAGGTAATCTTAGGAACTTCAGTTCTGGGGCGTGGAGAAAAATCACTGGAACGACAAGTGGGTTTCTACATCAATATGTTGGCCCTGAAAATTGAAAGCGGTGAGGCAATCACGTTTACGGATCTTTTACAGAATAGTAAAAAGACCCTGCTCAGCGCTTTGTCCAACCAAGATTTTCCTTTTGACCTTTTGGTCGAAGAGTTGGCCTTGGAACGGAGCTTGAGTCATACTCCGCTTTTTGATGTGTATGTTTCGATCAACGATCAACGCGAAGCACGTTTAGAGCTTCATGGGTTGGAGGTGCAAAATCATCAAGTGCCACATACCAGTAGCAAGTATGATCTTTCCTTCAACTTTATCGAAGAGGAAGGTAATATCCGTTTGGAAATTGAATACGCTACGGATTTGTTTTCTGCTCAGCGTATCGAAATGGTTCTTCAACACTTTGATAGCTTGCTGACCCAATGTTTGACCAGCCCTAAAGCGGCCATCGATCAACATCAGTATCTATCGGCAGGGGAGGAACAACAGTTGCTAGGAGCGTTTCACGGTCCACGCCGCGAACTACCGGAATCAGTCAACTTGGTAGAACTTTTCCAAACTACCGCTGCTCGCCATCCTCGTCGCATTGCCATTGTGGACCAAGAGGTTCGCATGAGTTTTAAACGACTTGATCAATTGAGTAATCAATTGGCTCGTTGCTTGCAAAGCGAAGGCGAAATAAAAAGAGGGGATCGCGTAATGTTGCGTTGTCAGTCAGGGTATCAAATGATCATCGGTATTTTGGCCATCCTAAAAGCGGGTGGCACCTATGTACCCATCGATCCTAAATATCCACTCGACCGTATCCAAAACATTCGGTCCATTTGTAACCCTAAATTATTGTTGACGGACGAATTGAAGTCAACCGGATTGGAAGATATCCCAAGTATCGCTCTACCTTCTATCCATAAGCCGAGTGCCTTGAAAGCTTATAGCAAAGAGGCTTTGCCATTGGTAGGAGAGGAGCAAGATGCAGTTTATACCATATTTACTTCTGGTTCTACCGGCACTCCGAAAGGAGTAGTGATCAACCATCGCAATGTGTACAACACCATCCTTTGGATGTGGGAAGGCCTAGGCTTTGAACAAAGCGATGTAGTTTTACAAAAGACGAATTTTACCTTCGACGTTTCAGTTTGGGAGTTGTTTTTGCCCCTTTGTTTTGGGATTCGCATGGTTTGCTGTCCCAAAGAATTGTCGTACGACATGGAAGGGCTCGACAACTACATCCGCGAGCAGAAGGTGACTTCGTTGAGCTTTGTACCAGGAGCCTTGGTGGTTTACCAAGATTACTTGCAACGACATGAAAATGCTGCGAAGTCTCCCATTCGCCGGATCATCTCGGCCGGGGAGGCCTTACAAGCAAATACCGTTCAAACGCATTACGAATTATTTGAAACGCCACTCTTTAATCTTTACGGACCTACGGAAGCTACGATTTACGTCAGTACTTACGAAGCGAAGCCAGAAGACGAAGTGGTACCCATCGGTCGCCCCATTGCCAATACGGAACTATTGGTACTCGACGACAACTATCGGTTATGTCCGGTAGGCGTTCAAGGCCAAATCGCAATTGGTGGAACGGGGCTTTCCAAAGGTTACTACCAAAAACCGGAGCTAACTGCAAAGGCCTTTATCGATCATCCTTATCGGGCAGGAGAAAAATTATACCTCTCCGGCGATGTTGGTAAGATGACGCCACAAGGAGAGCTGTTGTTTTTGGGTCGTAAAGATCATCAAGTTAAGTTGCGCGGCTTTAGAATCGAATTGGGAGAAATTGAAACCGCTTTAGGTGAACATCCCCAAGTAGCTGAAGCCGTAGTATTGATGAAAGGCGATGCTAATCCTTTCTTAGTAGGTTATGTATTGGCTCAAGGACCAGTATCGGTCAAGGAGTTGCGACAATATTTACAAGGTAAATTACCGGTTTATATGGTGCCTGCGGTTTTGGTCATCATGGATCAATTCCCACGCAATAGCAGCAACAAGATCGATCGTCGCGCCTTAGCGAAGTTGGAGCAAAAGCCTCGGGTGGTAACGGAAAAAAAAGAAGTCGTTGCTCAGCCCTCCTTGAGTGATACCGAAACTCAAGTAAGACAGATTTGGCAGGAGGTGTTGGCGAAAGATGCCATTGATCCTAATCAAAACTTTTTTGAGGCGGGTGGACAATCGTTAAAAGCCATTCAAATTGGTTTGCGTTTGGAAGCAAAATTTGGACAGTCGGTTAGCTTTAGGGACATTTTAGAATATCCGACTATCCGTTCTCTTGCTGCTTGGTTAGATCGCGCTACTCCTGATGCCAATCCTGCTCCGGCGGATCAGCAAGTGATTACTGGCCCTTTTCTCGCTTCGGCGGCACAGAAAAGATTGTGGGCACAATTGCAGATCGAAGAAACGCAACACGCCTATAACCTCTTTGGAGGCTACCGGATTAAAGGAGCGTTGGACCGCGAGGCCTTGGAAAAAAGTTTTCAAGCCTTAGTGGAAAGACATCAAATCCTACGTACCAATCTCGTATTGGAAGAGGGCGAATTGATTCAACAGATTCGAGACTTTGATCCTCAGCAAACCATTATCCGCCATCATGATTTGAGTGCGGATAAGGAGGTAGAGAAAAAGAGTGCCGAAATACTACGTCAAGAATCGCAACGTACCTTAGATGTTGCTCAGGATGAATTACTCCAGATCGGTTTAATTACCCTGACCAAGGACGAGTTTATATTGTACCTCAATTGGCACCACATCATCAGTGATGCTTGGTCGATTGAAATATTTGTGAATGAATTAGAGCAATTATACGGAGCTTTTCGACAAGGGCAACGCAATCCTTTGTCGACCTTAACCAAACAACACGTCGACTATTCCCATTGGCAAAAGAGCCAATGGCAGTCGACGACTTTTAAGGAGCACCGCAATTACTGGTTACAAAAGTTGAAGGGGAACTTAAGCCCCATAGAATTACCGCTTGACGTTGCCCAGCGACCGACAGAAAAAGCTTATCGCGGTGGGAAAATGACTCATCAATTAGAGTCTTCAATATCCACTAGAGTTTACCAACTCAGCGAAGCTTGGGAGATTACTCCTTTTATGTTGTTGTCTAGCGCCGTTGCGACCTTACTACATCGATATGCCGGACAAGAACAGGTGATTTTAGGAACTTCTGTTTCCGGCCGCCAACACCGCGACTTTGCCGGGCAATTGGGTTTTTATACCAATCTACTGCCTTTAATTTACGCTATTACTGACGACTTGAGCTTCCGCGATATTCTCGCTAAGGCTCGCGAAAACTTACTCGATGCACTCAGCCATCAAGATTATCCATTCGACCAATTGGTTAGCGACCTTGCCCTAGAACGCGACCTTAGTCGTTCGCCCATCTTTGATGTCTACGTTTCGATTAATGATAAAAAAGAACCACAATTACTACTTAGCGAACTGAACGTTGAAGCGATTCCTCAAGTAAATAATACTACGAAGTATGACCTGTCCTTCGATTTTGAAGAACAGGATTCTGGTCTCAAAATTAACTTTGAATACGACGCTGACCTTTTCTCCGCTCCGCGCATGCAGCAAATGTTGGAAGACTTCGAACAACTGCTAACGCAATTACTCGAACGCGCCGATCAGGCTTTGACCAATATCTGGAGCGAGTCGAACTTTGGAGGAAACAGCAACTTACAACACGAGGAATGGTACCAACAGCAGTATCGCGATTTGTCTCGACAAACTTTACCTTGGGATTTTGAAACTACTGCCAATGGGCAAAATACTAGTTTACAAAGTCGCCTAGATGCTGCCACTCATCAAGCCTTACAAAAATTGGCTGATCATTGGCAAGTAGATTACTCGACCTTATTACTCGCTACTTTCCGAACTTTTTTATACCGCTACAACGAGGAAAAAGAGCTTTGCATTTGGATGCTCGATCAAGCTGCCGAGGCCAATCAAACTTCGCCACTTCTGGCGATTAAGATCCCTGCCCACGGTCAACAAGACTTAAAACTGTTGACCCTTGATTTAGCCCAACAATTACAAACGGCTCGCGAACACCTCGAACCCAATACTTCTGCCCTGGTCGACCATTTGTCGGCTGCAGAAGAAACGAACACCGAATCCATTTTTCAAATCCTGTTTAGTACCGAAGCTGATATCCATTTGGTCGAGGAACTAAACCAACTGGAGTTATTCGCACAGTTTATCTCCAAAGAAGAAGGACTCGAATTACAATGGCATTATAATCGCGAGCGCTTTTTGCCCGTGACGATCAAGCGGATGATGGATCAATGGACCTGTTTAGTACAATCCATCGCTGCGGAACCGGAACAAGAATTATTGGCTTTCAACTGGCTTACCGCTCGGGAGGAAAGACAAATCATGCAGGTCTTTAATGATCCAAGAACCGATTTACCCAGCGGGATGACGGTTGTTGATTTGTTTCGCCAACAGGCCGAACGTCTTCCCGAAAAGATTGCTCTAGCAGATCCCCAAGCTACGATGAGCTACCGCGAATTGAATCGAGCAAGTGACCATCTGGCCACCGAACTCCAGGCTGAAGGAGTTGGACCTGGTCAGATTGTAGCACTTTGCATTGAAGATTCCATCGAAATGGTACTCGCGATCTTAGGAGTGTTAAAGGCAGGTGCCTGCTACGCTCCGATTGCTCCTGATTATCCCGCTGAACGGATTAATTATATCATGAGCGATACCCAAACTCAGCTGGTGATCATCGGTAAAAAACAAGAACCGATGTTTGCTGACTATCAAGATCTCAAGGCAATAGTCCTTGAGGCTAGCCATTACCGCGACCTTACCGCTGATACATGCTCTGGTTTGCCAACACCGGACCCCAGAGATTTGGCCTACATCATTTACACCTCGGGATCAACTGGTCGTCCGAAAGGTGTGATGGTCGAACACGGCTCCTTAATGAATGTGATTCTACACTTTACCAAAGAGTTTGGCTACGATGAAAGCGAAAAACAGGTGCTTATGGCCAATTATGTTTTTGATCCTTCGGTCGAACAAATGTTTACCCCGTTGACTAACGGGGCACAATTGTTCCTCCTCCATCGCGATCAAAAACTCGACCCAGAATTTTTGGCTGAATTTATTACTGAAAATGAGATTACACATTTACACGCTACTCCTTCCCTGATCAAAACTTTGATCCCTCAGGATTATCCGAGCTTACGTCGGATTTGCTCAGGAGCGGAAGTATGCCCGATCGCCCTAGTTGAAGCCTGGGCTCCATATGCTGATTTCCACAACAAATATGGACCGACGGAAGCAACGATATGCTCGATTACTCATCGCTATGATTCGAGCCGGCGCTATGGAAAAAACCTACCCATTGGCAAACCTGTTAGCAATACCCAGACTTACATTCTGGATGCTAAACAAAATTTACAAGTCATTGGAGCAATTGGGGAAATTTACCTCGGTGGAGTTTGTCTTACTCGTGGTTATCTGAATCGGGAAGAATTGACGCAAGAGCGTTTTATTACTTCGCCCTTCGATCCCGAACAAAAACTTTACCGTACCGGCGACCGCGCTCGCTATCTGCCCGATGGTACTATTGTATACCTGGGCCGAGGGGATGATCAAATCAAGATCCGCGGGTTCCGAGTTGAATTAGGGGAAATTAAAAACGTACTCGAACAAAACGAAGCGGTTCGCGAGGCGGTGGTATTATTCCGCTCCGAACCTAGCCCGATGATCCTGGCTTTTGTAATCCCTGAAAAGGAAATTGAGTCAACGGAGTTACTGTCCTATTTGGATGGTAAATTGCCGAGCTACATGATTCCTGGGGCCTTGCAAATACTAGATCGTTTTCCGCTCAATCAAAGCGCAAAAATTGATCGCCAGGCCTTATTGGCACGTCCTATCTTTGAAAATGCACGAAGCAAATTCGTAGCTGCTCGGAATACTACCGAAACGCAACTTACCCAGCTTTGGCATACAGTATTAGGGCATCGCCATTTTGGAATTCACCAATCTTTCTTTACCGTCGGTGGCGATTCAATTAAAGTCATCCAACTGGCGGGAATGCTACAAAAGCAATTGGGAGTTCAGATTCGAGCCAAACACATTTTTAAAGCGCCAACGATCGCTCAACTAGCGGAATTGATTGATGCTCAAAATTTTGCAGCAATCGAAGTCAACCGAGAACAGGAAATGGCCAACTGGCAAAAGCAAGCATACCGCCAAGCGGGCTTGCCCAAACGCTGGAAAGCCGATTGGGAAGATTGTTATCCCATGAGCGATATTCAACTCGGGATGGTTTATTACTATCGCGAACAAACGACAACGGCGCTTTATCACCAGCAAGTTTATTTTCAGCTCGCCGGTGAATTGAACTACGAAAAAGTGGTGGAAGCACTACAACTTACAGTCACTCGCCATCCAATATTGCGAACCAGCTTTTTATTATCGGAATGGGAAATTCCACTACAAGTGGTCCACTCTTCCGTAGCATTGAGCGAGAAGATTAGTAGGGAAGACCTTCGCCACTTAGATGCTAAACAACAACGCCAATGGATCAACGAATTCCTCGATCATGATCAAGAAGAGGGTTTGTTTGACCTCCGCGAGGCAGGTTTGTTTAAGTTGAAAATACTACAACTCGACGAACAGGAATATGGCTTTGTCTGGATTTTTCACCACGCTATTTTAGATGGTTGGAGCAATGCCAGCTTGCTAACCGAATGGGGACAAACTTACTTGGATCTATTGGCAGGAACAGCGCCTAATCCTGATGGACTGCAAACTGATTACAAGCGCTTTGTATACGAACAGACCTTGGTAACTCGGGATGAAGAGTTACGTCGTTTTTGGCAAAAGGAATTGAGCGATTTTCGCGCTGCCACTTTGCCTTTGCGCCGTACCTTATCCAGCGTAGCAGGGGAGGAGTTAAATTACGATTACTACTCCTTCAATATCCGCGCTCGCGAACACCAAGCCTTATTGGCCCTCGGACAAGAACTAGGGATGAGTAGTAAAGAAATTTACTTATCTGCCTTTAGCTATCTTCTCCAATTGGTCAATGGCAACGAAAGCAATAGTTTTGGCTTGTTGAGTAATGCTCGACTAGCGGAGACGGATGGGGAAAAGGTACTTGGATGTTTTCTCAATACCATTCCTTTCCAAAGCAGCTTGTCAGAAGAAGTGAGTCCAAGCAATTTACTACAACAAATTACCGAACATTACCGAGAATTACGATTACACGATAAATTATCACTCGTACAAATTCAAAAAGAGGCTCCTGCTTCTGCTGGGAAATTGGCGGCAAGTTTCGATGTACTCTTTGCGTATTTTGACTTTCACGTTTACGAGAATTTATCCACAAGCATTCAACCCGTTATACCGCTAGTAGCCAGTCGAGGAAAAACCAATACTTCTTTTGACTTTATGGTTTACAAACGCGGGGGTCAGGTTAATATCGGTATTCACTACGCCAATGTATATCAACGCCAAGAGATTCGCCAACTGGCTAATCTCTACCGAGAGATACTACGTTGCTTTATCGATCGTAGAGATGATGCCATTCCGGGAGTTGCCTTATTAGCAGCCAGTGGTTTGAGCATTGCCGCTTCGATTGGAGAAGTAGGAAAAACAGTAGAAACGGAAACGCCGGCCTCTAATCCACATTGCGAACCTGAAACGACCTTGCAAAGTCAAATTCGCGATATCTGGGCCGCCTTACTACAGCAACGTCAAATGGCCCTTGGCCAACAGGAAGACGCTACCGAAAGTATTTCGATTCTGGATGACTTCTTTAGTCTTGGAGGGGATTCCATCCTGGCCATGCACCTTAGCATTAGATTGCGCAAAGCGCTTGACCTCGACATCCCAGTAAACGTCATCTTTGATTATCCTACGATTGCCGAATTAGCGACCTACGCGGAAACCGCAACGGAAAGTGTTGCGGCCATTGAAGCGACCGAAAAGCAAGCGTATTACGCTGCTGCTCCGGTACAAGGTCGTTTTTACCTAATACACGAACTCAGTCCTGACCCACGCCGCTACAACCTCTATGGGGCCATGCAAATGGAAGGCCCTTTGGATCGAAAGCTGTTCCACCAGGCCCTGAGCATCTTGATCGAACGACAGGAGAGTTTACGCAGTTCTTTCTTGCAAGTTGATGGCGAAGTGAGGCTGCTAGTACAGGCCGCCGAAGAAGTGGAAGTTCCACTGCACTACCGCGATTGGACTGCGGAAGAGGATGCCGAGGCCCGCGCGCTACAAGCGATTCAAAACGAAGGCTTACAGGCCTTTGACCTGAGTCAAGCACCACTATTCCGAGTAGATCTTTGGAAGGTGGATACGGACCGACACTACCTGTTTTTTAATATGCACCATATCATCAGCGACGAATGGTCGATGGATATTTTGGCGCAAGAACTACAAGTGATTTACCGAGCTTTACACGCGGGAACTACTCCTGACCTTCCCGCCTTGAAAGTACATTACCGAGATTACGTACAGTGGCTTAATGCCGAATTGACTAAGCAAGATAACAAGCTGCGCCAATTCTGGACCGGACTCTTTGCCGACGGAGTACCTCGATTGGATTTACCATTAGAGTTTCCCCGGCCTTTCAACCCTTCTTCGGAAGGACGAGAATTTAAGAGCCAATTATCCAATCGGCACCTGACCCAGCTTGAAGAGATTGCCCAACGCGAGAACGTAACCCCTTACGTTTTCCTCAGTGCCGTCGTTTCTTTCTTCTTACACAAATTGACCAAGCAGCGCGACATCATCATGGGTACTCCGGTATCCGGTCGATTGCATCCTGATGTAGAGCAACAAATTGGTTTGTTTATCAATACCATGGTACTCTATCATGAAGTAGATGCCGATGCTAGTTTTGGCGAATTGCTACAGCTGGCCAAGCAGCGCTCCTTAAAGGCACAAGAGCACCAGATGTATCCTTTTGAGGAACTGGTCAATGCCTTGTCGATCAAACGAGAAGAAGGTCGCAATCCAATTTTCGATGTATGGATGGTCTATCAAAATGCCGAGATACACGAAGCGGATCACGGAAGCTTGACGGAAGATTTGCAAATGTCACCGCTTGATACTGGATTAGTTTTGAACCGCTATGATCTGAAGTTTGACTTTGTCAAACGCAGTAGTGGCCTCGAAATTTCCTTTAGCAGTAGCAGCGATCTTTTTGGAGCAAGTTATAGCGAACATTTGGCAGATGCCTTTAGTCAATGTCTACACTTTTTTATCGAACATCCCGATGCCTGCCCCGCCGATTTTGAGTTACCAGAACGACCAAGTGAGCCTGCGCTTCCTCTGGTTGCGGTAAAGTCGATCAAACGGGTACGCAAACGTAAAACTAAGTAGAAATGAAATTTCAAACCTCCCTTTTTTGGGGTATTTGCATGCTGTTGGCCATTGGCTTGGTCACGGCATGCAGTAATGCCCCAGCTTCGGAAACTACTACTGGCCCCGAGGCAACTTTCCAACCATTACTGGATAAGGTAGTGGCGAAAAATGAAGCCGTTCCGGGCCTGCAATTACACGTCGAAGCGCCTCGCATCAACATTTCTTGGAATGGTGCGGCAGGGGTGTCGGATGTAGCGGCTAAAACGGAATTGCAAAAAGATCAACCCTTTCGGGTGGCAAGTGTCACCAAGACCTTTGTCGCTACCGCAATCCTCAAGCTGATGGAAGCGGGCAAGTTGACTTTGGATGATCCGATCACCGCCCATATCAGTGAAGAACATGCTGCTATTTTACGCGCCGGAAATTACGATCCCGATCAGATCAATATCCGTCATTTGCTCACCCATACTAGTGGCCTATTTGACTATGCTCTTGGCAACGAGGTTTATAGTCGCAAAGTCGCTAAAGATCCTAAGCATCGCTGGACGCGGACCGAGCAACTACAAGGTGCGATGGAGTGGGGGGAATCTAAAGGTGCTCCTGGTGAACGCTACCACTACTCTGATACCGGTTACATTTTGCTTGGAGAGATTATCGAAAAGCACAGTGGTGCCAATCTGGCGGGTGGCTTACGTACGATCATCGGGTATGAGGAATTGGGGCTTAAATCTACCTGGCTCGAATCCTTAGAAGATGCTCCGACAGGTTTGACTGGAAGAACGCACCAGTACTTGCAAGGCGCTGATACCTACGAATGGGATCCGTCGATGGATTTGTATGGCGGTGGCGGTTTGGTATCGACCACTTCCGATTTAGCACGCTTTTATCAAGCGCTGTTTAATGAAAAAGTCTTTGATCAAGCAGCTACCCTAGATACCATGTTGCAAAAGGTACCATTGGCTGAAATCGCCGAAGCAGATCGCGATCCTAAGGCGCGCAACATTGATTATCGCTGCGGAGTAGAAGTGGCCAATGCCTTTAATACTGAATTGTATATGCACACGGGCTTTTGGGGGATCCAAGTCGCCTACATACCCGCTTACGATGCCACCGTAGCCCTCAACTTTGTACAAGGGAATAATTATTTCCTACTCAAAAAACTCGTCTCCGTCATCGCAGAACTTGACTTTGAAGGAGCAGATCAAACCAATCCTTCAACCACTCAATCCTCTGAAAATGAACGAACGTCCTACGCTTGGTAAAATTAAGAGAAGATCGCGCAAGCCTTCCAACCTACGGGAAAGCAGCGTCCGTCGCTTTTTCTTCGATGCCGAAAATCCACTCCCATTAGTTTTTCAAGCGGAATATCCAGGGATGGATCTCGGGGTATGGTTGCGAGAAAATCAAAGCCGAGTTCGTCGCGAACTAGAACAATATGGTGCAGTGTTGTTTCGCAATTTTGCCATCGCCAATTCTGCTGAATTTAATGAAGCAGTAAAAGGTTGGCAAGCACCTTTGCTAGAATACAACTTTGGTTCTACTCCACGCACCAACCTCAAATCAGGAATCTACACCAGTACCGAATATCCAGCTGATCAGGAAATTGTGATGCACAATGAGGTGGCTTATTCCAAAAGTTACCCTTCCTACCTCTGGTTCTACTGCAACATCGCTGCCGAAGAAGGTGGTTGTACACCGCTGGCAGATAGCCGGAAGATTTACGAAATGCTCGACCCCGAATTGGTCGCAGAATTTGAAGCTCGTAAAATTATTTACTGTCGCAATTATGTAGAAGGAATCGATGTTCCTTGGCGTTCCGTTTTTCGGACCGATAGTAAAGAGGGCGTAGCCGAATATTGCGAACGCAATGACATCGAATATGAATGGGTGAGTGAAGAACACCTGCGTACCAAGGAATTGTGCGAAGCGGTAATCAAGCATCCAAGTACGGGAGAAAAAGTTTGGTTTAATCAAGCCCATCTTTTCCACCCCTCTAACCTCTCCGAAGAATTGGCGGCTCAATTGGCCACGATTCCCGAAGAAAATTTACCTCGCAACGTATACTGGGGCGATGGTGGAAGCATCGATCCGGCACTCTTGCAAAAAGTAAGAGATGCTTATATCAAAGCCAAAGTACGCTTCCCCTGGCAAGTAGGAGATATGCTACTCGTCGACAATGTCTTGGCTTCTCACGGTCGTGATTCTTACCGTGGTAAAAGAAAAATTCTCGTATCCATGCAAGGCCCCTTGGCCGTTACCGCAGACGTTTAACCGAACCCTATTCGCTTACGTTTAAAACCTCTGAAAATGTCTGATCCACAAGCTTCTGGTTTTCCACTCACTCAACAACAGCAGCGTATCTTCGAAAGAATGGGTGATCGCTTACCCGCTAATTATTTACTCCTCGATTTGGGAGGAACCTATAATCGGGCTTTGCTCGAAAATGCGATTGAGCATTTTGTAGCGGGCGAAGAAAACCTTCATACGGTGCTGGCGAAAAGCCAACTTTCTAAACTGCCACTACAAGATATCCGCGATGAGGCTCAGGTAGAACTTTGCTTCGTAGATTGTACGGACCGTCAAGCGGCGATTAGAGCTAGTGAGCAAAGTATCGCAAAAGGCTTTGACCGTGATACCGAAACGGCTATTCGCTTTGAGGTATGGCAGTGGTCGGAGCAAGATGCAGTGCTATTGCTTAGTGCATCTCCTTTTTTCTCTGACTTCCAGAGTTGGAGCAATTGGGCAAAATACTTGGATCAGGTTTGGCGTACGGGAACTATCCCGGCAGAAGAAGAGGAAGATTTATTGCAGTATGTAGATTATAGCGAATGGGAGCGCGAAGCGTGGATGGAAGCTACCGAAGAGGTATCGCGTTACTGGCAAGGGCAAGGAGATGAGGCAGTTGATTTTAACGCCATTTTTGCGGAGGATACTACTACCGAAACAACTTATGATTGCCATGATTTTATACTTGCTGCTGATCAAGTTCAGCAACTACAGCAAGTGGCAGAAACAAAGGGAGTAACGCTGGAAGATTTGATGATGACGCTTTGGTGGCGTTTGTTAAAACGTTATTCCGAAAAAGAATCTGCCTTAGTTTACCTCTTTCCCAATCGGATGGAGGGAGAAACAGACCATATTTTTGGTCTCTTTGAAAAAGGACTATGTTTATCACCTCAGCTAATGAGAGAGCAAGGTGATTTGTGGGGAATGGCGGCGCAAATAAAACGCACTCGTGCCCAGCAAAGCCATTACCACACTTACTACCACTATGGTAAAGATCGCGAGAGTGGAGAAAAAATAGCCTATCCACATCAATTCGCTTGGCGAAATGCTTTCCCTAATTCAGAACATTTCAAAACCCTAGCCATCGCGAGTCACCCCGATGATTTTGAATTTAAACTAGAAGTCATCCCACAGGCCGATCAAAGCCTAGCCCTCTACGTCTATGCTCGTCGTAGCCCTAATACGGAACACTGGCCCGCTACCCTGGCCCAACAACTCCAATGGCAATGCGGACTGACCGTGATCCGCGCCACCGAAGGCGAAACGGCTTGGCAAAACGCTCGCGCCGAACAAGGCCAAGCTGCTCAACAAGCCCTCAATGGCAATATCGGAACTAGCCCTTCCAACACTAAGAACTTAATTGAATTATTGGATGCTGCCGTTGCGGCGCATCCTGATAAAAGAGCTTTGGTCTATGGCATACAGAGCTGGGATTATGCTGAGTTAGATCGTCGGGCCAAGCAATTGGCCCAGTTTATCACTGATCATACGAAAGGCGCCCGCAATGGCGTCATCGCCGTACAGGTCGACGATCCGCGAAACATGATCCTAGCTTTTATTTCCATAAGCCGCTCAGGAAATGCCTTTCTACCACTCGATGGAGAACATCCATTGGAACACCACCGCTACATCATCGAACAAAGTGAAGCTACTTTGTTGATCGCGGAAACAGAAAAGGTAGCGGACTTTCCTAACATCGGTATCGCCTGGTCGGATATCGAATCAAAGTATGAGCAATATCCGGCGGAGAGTCCGGCTATTGAAATCGATCCTCAAGATCCTTGCTACTTGATCTACACCTCGGGAACGACCGGACGATCAAAAGGCGTCGTGATTTCTCACGCCAATATCGTCAACTATCTCGAATGGGTGATTGCTGATTATGAAATCAGCGCAGAGGATCGAACGGTATTGTTTTCTTCCATGGCCTTCGACCTGGGTCATACCATCATCTGGTCTGCACTCAGTACCGGTGCCGAATTGCACCTTTGCAATCCCGCCGAACGCTTAGACTTTTTGGAACAAATCAATCCCTATTTACTCAACGAAAAAATTACTTATCTCAAAGCGACACCTTCGCATTTTAAATTGATGTTGAATGATCCTGAGTTTGCTAAAATCGCCCCTCAACAGGCCTTGCGATTTATCATCCTCGGTGGAGAACACATCGATACGGATGATCTACAAAGCTACTTTGCGGTAGCCCCCGAAGTTGTCGTAGTAAACGAATATGGCCCTACCGAAACTACCATCGGAATTATTGCCAAAAGAATTACTGCAAAAACGATTGCAGCCTTTAGTCAATTGCCCGTCATCGGACGTGCCTTTGGCTATCACCGAGTAGTCTTGCTGGACTCAAATCAGAACGCGGTGCTTCCCGGAGAGTATGGAGCACTCTACCTCGCTGGCCCAGGATTGGCAACTGCCTATCATCATCGGCCCGAGTTGACAGAAAAGGCTTTCCCTTATTTTCCATATGCCGGGGAAGTACACCGCTTTTATTCCACAGGTGATCTCGGACGTTTTTTACCCAATGGCGATATTCAATTAGCTGGTCGGATCGACGAGCAAATTAAGGTGCGCGGTTATCGTATCGAACCTGCCGGCATCTCCAATGTGATTGGTAAGCTGGGACAATTGCAAGAGGCTTATACCATGGCCGAGCAAATGGACAGCGAAGAGGTAGTGCTTTGGACCTTTGTGGTAGCAGGGGAGGAGTCTTATGAAGAGGCCGCCTTGCGCCGCAGGATGGAAGAGAAATTACCTTCCTATATGGTCCCCGATCAATTGTTCGAACTCGATGCCCTGCCTTTGAATCCCAATGGCAAGGTGGATCGAGGGGCACTGCGCAAATATGCGCAAGAGCAATTGCAAAACCAAGTGCTGGAATTGCCACAGACTGCCGAAGAGAAGATCATCGCTCGGATTTGGTGCGATTTGCTGAAACGGGAAACCGTAGGTATGCAGCAACGCTTTTTCCAAATCGGTGGCCATTCGCTGATGGCGATGAAGATGCTGGCTCGCGTTCATCAACAACTTAATGTGCGGATTCAACTCGTCCAATTCTTCCAACATCCGACCATTGAATCTTTAGTAGGTTTGGTTCAGGAAGCACATCAAGAACAAGTAGAAAGTATCCAGCGAATCGCCGCGAAAAATGGCCGTAAAGGACATTACGACTTATCGATGGCGCAGAAGCGGATTTGGATGCACGAACAACTGAAGGAAAAAGATGGTACTTATAATATTTACTTTGCCTGTCGGGTAAGTGGAGGATTGGAATTGGAACGTTTGGAAAATGCCCTACGAGCTTTAGTGGAACGCCAAGAAAATTTCCGCACTCACTTTGTAGAAGTAGATGGATTGGTACAACAGAAAATCCTTGATCCAGCGGAGGTTAATTTTAAAGTAGACACTACCGATCGACGCGAATATGAATTAGACGAATTGCAAGACGCGATTCTCGAAAAATGCAAAATCGGTTTTGACTTGGCAGAGGATATTCTTTTCCGTTGTCAATGGCTGAAAACTACCGTGGGTGATCCGGTGATTGTATTTGCTTTTCATCACATCATCATGGATGAATGGTCGATCGAAATTTTCGAAAGAGAATTGATGGAATTGTTGTCGGGCACTAAAGTGGAGGAATTAGCTCCCATGCCCATTCAGTACAAGGATTTTGCGGCCTGGGAAAATATCCAACTCCGCGAAGATCGCCTCCAACAGATGAAGCTGTTTTTTGAACGGCAATTTTCTGGCGAGCTACCCATCATGAAGCTGCCGACGGATATGCCGCGTGGCGAACAACAAAGTTATGGTGGTGATAATGTCCGCTTTGAATTTACCGATAAAGAGTATGCCGGAATAATGGACTTTTGCGCTCGCGAAGAGTGCAGCCCCTTAGTTTTCTGCATCGGGCTAACCAAGGCCTTACTCTACCGCCTCACCCAGCAAACCGATCTTATCATCGGAACCTTGGAGGCTAACCGCAACCACCCCGACCTGGAAAATATCATCGGCTGTTTTTTCAATATCCTGCCGATTAGATCTCAGTTTCCTAAAGAAGTGAGTTTCAACGACCTATTGCGTCAGGTGAAGGAACAGTTCAATGCCACATTGACCTATTCCCTCTATCCTTTTAACTTTTTACTCCGCGATTTGCAGATCAAACCCGAACCGGGGCGTGCGCCCCTCTTCGATGTGATGGTAAGCATACGGAGCGTTGCCGAGCAATACGGCACTACCGAAAGCATTGGCGACCTGGAAGTACACCCCATGGTGATGCCTTCGCTTTCTAGCAAATACGATTTGCTCTTTGACTTTGTCCGCGAACCGGAAGGCATGCGCCTCATTCTAGAATTTAACCGCGGACTATTTCACAAGTCGACTATGGAGGAATACCTCCAATTGATCCACCTTATTATGGATGCTGTTATCGAGCAACCACAGGTCGCGATCAATCAAATTGGTTTTATGGCGGAAGTCGAAGACCAGGTCGATGATCAACTGAATACCTTTTTTAATTTCTAAGACAGCGATGAAGAACAAGCAATTTATTTTTTCGGGAGAAAAATACGCAGACTACGCTGCCTTTTGGCGTCAGGAGCTTTCGGCTCTGGAAGAACCTTTTCAATTTCGGGGAGATGTGGTGAGACCAGTGGAAGCAGGCGAACAAAGCCTGACCATAGAGTTGCCCGAATCAGCCCGCGCGATCTTATGGAAGTATAGCGAGCAAAGGCCAATGGAGAACTTCGTTCTTTGGTTGACGGCTTTGCAAGGTGTGCTCTCTAGATACAGCGATCGTAAAGATTTGGCGCTTTGGACGCCTCAGTTGAAAAAGGAACGGACTACCGAGCAGTGGATGGAAGGCGTATTGCTCCGACTCGATTTGTCAGGCGTACCGAACTGGAAAAGCCTAGTGCTCAATACCGCACAGCGGATTAAGAAGTTTTACCGTTACCAAAATTATCCCCTCGACCTATTGGGGTCAGAACTGTGGCCGGATAATGGAAGGAATAGCTTCTCGCCAGTATGGGTAGAGTATGAGGGTTTACACCAAGCACTGCCCGAGGTAGATCAAGGAGCCCTACAGATTCGTATTTCAAAGGCAAATGCTGAAAAAGGAGCCTTTGAAATTATTTGTCGCCGGGAAAATTATAGCGTCGCATTTATCCAACAATTTGCCAATCATTTGATTGCGGCGATCGAACAACTCGCTCAGCTCGATCAGTCGTTAAATGAATTTGCGATGGTATCGGAACCAGAGCGCGAACAAATTCTCGCTTCGGCACAGTCGTCAACTCCTAAGCAAACCATTGAAGAGAGCGTCGTCGATCTATTTGTCAAAACTGCTCAAGGCCAACCGGAGCAGATCGCGGCCCTCTACGATGGAAAAAGCTGGACCTATGCCGAACTGGACCACCGCTCTAATCAGCTAGCCGAGTATCTGCGCGAAGCAGGTTTGCCAGCCGGTGCGATGGTAGGACTTTGTATGAATCGTTCTTTGGAGATGCTTTGTAGCATTATGGCACTGTTTAAGTGTGG
>SPJL01035925.1_pt1 | contig 27948 bp, 19 predicted proteins | sample 3741751 | NCBI WGS metagenome assembly SPJL01 (sample SAMN10925998, study PRJNA522277) | cold seep metagenome | isolation source: Elba SIP-enriched marine methane seep metagenome, extraction at timepoint T3 | place: Italy: coast of Elba, Mediterranean Sea | reverse complement strand
GCGCGAATACACCACCGCCGAAGCCCTCCTCACCAGCGCCGAACAATACGCCCCGCCCCGCTCCTTCAACCGCGGTATCCTCTACTACTACCAAGCCTTCAACGCCCTCCACAGTCGCCAGTACGAACTGGCCCATAACCTCTACCGCGAACACCGCAACACCACCTACACCGTACTCACCGAACAATGGACCATCATGGGCGCTTATCTCTACTTCCTTAAACGTGGCGGCTACCTCGGCTCCGGTGCCGAACGCTTTTCCGTCGGTAAATACCTCAACGAAACAGCACCCACCGCCCACGATAAACTCGGTAGCAATGTCAATATCATCATCGGCGAACTGCTCGTCTATCTCGTCAAAAGTCGCGACCGCTATATCGATCGTGTAGACTCGGTACGGAATTATATTTATAAATATTTAGATACCCCCGCCACCCGTCGTGCTAACCATTTGTTGCGTATCCTCTGCCTCCTCCCACGTGCCAATTTTGACGTTGCCACCCTTCGCCATCTCGGCCAAAAGCATTTCGATATTCTGGAAAAGGAAAACCTCCGCGATGGCGAAAACTTAACCTTGGAATTTATTCCTTATGATGATTTATTGGAGATAATGGAAAAAGCGCTTAAACTTAAAGTGGCCTAGTTGCTCAATTTGGTCTGATTTTTTGATACTAAAAGGAGTATCAATTAGATCATTGACGCATGAAGCATGGATTATATGTATTAATGATTGGTCTTTTGTGTATTGGAAAACTGTATGGTCAGCTGGATAGTACCAACCAACAAATAGAGTGGACTAGCGATTACCGATTCCGAATAGAACAAGATTGGGATTCCCGTAAAAGCGATGGCACTTATCGGTCTGATCGAAGTCGCCTACGATATCGGTTTAGATTTGGATTAAATAAGAAAATAACCAATTGGTCTTCTTTTGGAGGGCGCTTGAGAACGGGAAATGAGACGGACCAACAAGGACCGCATCTTACCTTAGGAGGGAACAATAGCGAGTTTGGTTTGGTGCAAATAGGATTGGAAAAATTATTCGTGAAATTTAAATTTCGTAACTGGTCCGGTTGGCTGGGCAAAAACACCTTCCCCTTTGAGAAAAATGATGAACTCTTTTGGAATGATAACACCTTCCCAGAAGGGGTAAACGTAAATTTCGAGCAAGATTTTAGTGGAAATAAAATTATCGGATCAATCGGCTTGAGAGGCGGACATTTTATTATCAACTCTTCTGGTCAAGGCTTTGGAGCAGATAGATATTTCCAAGCTCTCCAACTAGTGTATAAGGGAAGTAATGGGCGTTTAAAAATATTTCCAGGACTTTACCATTTTAATAAATTAGGAAATGTACCAGATGGAAAAGAGAGTTTTGAAATGGACTATAGCATTTTTCATTTTGGGATATCAGAGGTATTGCTAAAGCAACCTAAGATAGAATTGTGTTTTGACTATTACATGAATGTCGAAAACTATGAAACGCATGATTCTATTCCGTCGAATCTGAGAGAAGCCAAAAAAGGAATAGTGAGTAGTGTCAAGGTCGGCACCCTAGAAAAAAAAGGGAACTGGCAAGTAAGTTTATATTATGCTAATCTAGCGAAGTATTCAATAGTCGATTATTTTGCACAAAATGATTGGGCTCGGTGGGATTATTCAAACTTTGGAGCGAATGGATCAAGGTTGTCCAATTTTGAAGGGGTAGAGCTGAGAATTGGTTATGCCTCTAAAGAGAAATACAATCTTATACTAAGAACGTATTTTGTTGAAGAATTAGAAAAAAGAGGCTTGTTTACGGAAACGGGCAAACGAATCAGACTGGACTTAAATATTGGGTTTTAAAAAGAATAGAACTCCTCATACAAAGCCTACACCTCCCGCCCCATATACACCAACTTAGACCCCTCCGGGACCACCACCTGCTCAAAACGAGTAGGAATTAAATCCAACTTCCCATCAAAATGCTTGAGGAAAAGTGGCACCTGATCATGGGCAGTTTTCATCTGTTGTAATAACTCTACCAAGGCATTGTTTGAAGAGAGGGTAAATTCTCGTATCTGTGGATAGTCACGAGCGACCTCAAGGAGGTTGATGAAATCATCGAAAGGAGAAAAAAGGCTTTCGGCGGGAAGCTCCTCTGGCGCACCACGCAACTCTTCGGTCGTCATGAGTCGGAAAGAGCCGAGTTCTCCAAAGTTGCGTTGGAATTTTTTGATGGCATATTGGTTGACTTCCGCGCTACTGGTCAAGGCCATGAGATAGCCTACATCGAGAAGGTCGAGTTCGTCGTCAAGGTCATCATTGTAAATATTGGCGTGGACCGCTTCGAGGCCCATTCCCCGACAACGATTGATATGACTAAGGTTATTGTCGATCATCACCACGTGACGTTGGTTGTCCTGTAAGTAGCGACCAATCAAACGCGCTGCGGCATTGGCGCCGACGATCATAATTCCTTCTGAACTCTTCATGATCAGACCGAGCTGTCGAGCAAAGAAACGGGCGGTCGTGGCATTGAGTAGTACCGTTCCCATTACGATCAAAAAAACTAATGGGGTAATGTATTCCGCTCCGGCTACGTTATTACTGACCAATTTGATTCCAAACAAGGAGGCAATCCCTGCCGCCACAATTCCACGCGGTCCGACCCAGGAGATAAATATCTTTTCTTTAAACTCTAACTCGCTACCTCGGGTACTGAGAAAAACGCCCAAAGGCCTCAACACCAAAATGACAAATAGAAACAAGGCACCACAACGCCAGTCGAGCAAGAGCAATAAGTCTGCAATATCGATGTTAGCCGCTAGCAGAATAAAAAGAATGGAAATCAATAGAATACTCAACGATTCTTTAAAAACCAGAATTTCTTTCAATTTTGGAACATCCAAATTCCCCAACACCATGCCCATCACCACCACGGTCAATAAGCCCGATTCGTGTACCAAAGCATCGGAACCTACAAAGGCACCAAGCACCAAGGCGAGGGTAAATACATTGAGTAGATAATGAGGCACCTGTTCGTATTTCAACAACTGATAGAGTAGGAGCGCCGCCGCGCCACCGATCATCACTCCAATGGCCAGAATCTTTACAAAGGTGAGCAACGCATGCGCAGAAAAGGCAATGCCTTGCCCACCTCCCGAAACGATAAATTCAAAAACCAAAACCGCCACCAAAGCTCCAATCGGATCGATCAAAATACCTTCCCACTTCAAGACCGTCGAAATATTACGCCGCAAGGGGGTATTTTGTAAAATGGGAGCAATGACCGTTGGACCAGTCACGATAATCAAACCTGAAAATAAAAAGGAGATCGTCCAACTCAAGCCCATCAGAAAATGTGCGGCCAGCCCAGCACCCACAAAGGTCACTAGCGAACCTATGCTGATTAATTTTAGGATGGCTGGCCCTACCACGCGAATTTCGCGTATCCGAAGCGTCAAACCACCTTCAAAGAGAATTACCCCAATTGCCAGCGAAACGAAATAGAAAAGGTACTCTCCGGGGAAGAGGAAATTATTACAGGCACTCCGCCCCTCATACATCGGCTGAATGAGTTTGCAGGCATCAGGGGTGAATAAGGTAGAGATGGGCCCCACCAATAAGCCAATTAGAATGAGCGGTAGAATGGCAGGCACCTTCGTTCGCCAGGCCAACCACTGCGCCGTAATTCCCAAAATGATAATGCCCGCTAGTTCAATCATAATAATTTACAACAATACACCCAAAGGTAACATTATCTCTGAGCTTTCGTTCGTCTATCTTCTGCTAAAAATCCTTACCTTTGCAGCCGTTTAGCGGCTGCGATCAGCTTCCGTACAAATTTGAATGGTATCATGAGTAAACACGTAGAAATAGAAAAAAGAAGGACCTTTGGCATTGTTTCTCACCCGGATGCGGGGAAGACAACGCTGACGGAGAAACTCCTATTGTTTGGAGGTGCCATCCAAGTGGCAGGAGCCGTGAAATCTAATAAAATCAAACGCGGTGCAACCTCCGATTTTATGGAGATCGAGCGCCAAAGAGGTATCTCGGTAGCTACCTCGGTAATGGCTTTTGAGTACGGTGGACGTAAAATCAATATTCTCGATACTCCTGGTCACCAGGATTTTGCGGAAGATACTTTTCGGACTTTAACGGCAGTAGATAGCGTAATCGTAGTGATCGATGTGGCGAAAGGGGTGGAGACTCAGACGGAGAAATTGGTCCGGGTGTGCCGAATGCGGAAAACGCCAATCATCGTGTTTATTAACAAATTGGACCGCGAAGGAAAGGATGGTTTTGATTTGTTGGATGAAATTGAGCAAAAGTTAGGCCTGACGGTTCAACCGATGAGTTGGCCGATCGGGATGGGACAACGTTTTCAGGGCGTTTATAACCTCTACGAAAAGAATTTGCGTCTTTTCCGCCCTCATAGTAAATTGACTGAGGAGGAAGAATACGTCAGGATCAATAAGCTAGCAGATCCTGAACTGGATAAACAGGTGGGCGAAAAAGCGGCGGAAGAATTGCGCGAAGAGGTTAACATGATCGAAGAAGTCTATCCTGGTTTTGATCAAGAGGCTTATCTGAATGGAGATATTTCACCCGTGTTTTTTGGTAGTGCCATCAATAATTTTGGGGTAAAAGAATTGCTCGACTGTTTTGTCCGCATCGCCCCTGCGCCTTTGGCTCGTCATACCGAAGAACGCCTCGTTAAACCGGAGGAAGACCAATTTACAGGCTTCGTTTTTAAAATCCACGCCAATATTGACCCCCGACACCGCGACCGGATCGCTTTCCTCCGCATCTGCTCGGGCAAGTTTGAACGCAATACCAATTACCTCCATATCCGTCAAAATCGGAAAATGAAATTTGCCAACCCCACCTCCTTTATGGCGGCGCGCAAAGAGGTAGTGGAAGAGGCTTATCCCGGCGATATCGTAGGACTCTACGATTCGGGTAATTTTAAAATTGGCGATACCCTCACCGGAGGAGAACTGCTCCATTTCAAAGGAATTCCGAGTTTTTCTCCCGAGCAATTCCGCTATGTAAATAATGCCGATCCGCTAAAGTCCAAACAATTGAATAAAGGCCTTGTCCAGTTGATGGATGAAGGGGTAGCACAGTTGTTTACCCGGGAGCAAAATGGCCGGAAGATCATCGGTACTGTTGGTGCGCTACAGTTTGAAGTTATCCAATACCGCCTCGAACATGAGTACGGCGCCAAGTGTACCTACGAATCGGTTAGCCTACACAAGGCCTGTTGGGTCGACAGTGAGGATGGCGAAGCCTTAAAGGCTTTCCGCAAACGCCGCCAACGCGATATGGCGGTGGATAAAGATGGGAAGTTGGTTTTCCTTGCGGAATCCGCTTGGGCCTTACAAATGGCCCAGGAAAATTTCCCCAAAGTGAAATTCTATTTTACCAGCGAATTTTAAATTCCACCATAGTCGAACTTTTTGGGCTTGACCCACGTACTGATAAATTATTACCCGCAAATTGTACCTAAAAAATATCCCTGATAATGGCGAATCAAGAAGACCAGTTTAAAAAATTAGTAGCTCACTGTAAGGAGTATGGTTTTATTTATCAATCCAGCGAAATCTACGATGGTCTCGCAGCTACCTACGATTATGGTCCATATGGTGTAGAACTCAAAAATAACCTTAAGGATTACTGGTGGAAATCGATGGTGTACAATCACGAAAATATCGTCGGTATCGATGCCGCCATTTTTATGCATCCTAAGACTTGGAAAGCATCTGGCCACGTCGATGCCTTCAATGATCCAATGATCGACAACAAGGACTCTAAAAAGCGGTATCGCGCTGATGTGTTGGTGGAGGAATATCTCGATAAGATCGAACAAAAGGTCAATAAAGAAATCAAGAAAGCCGCTAAACGCTTTGGCGATTCTTTCGATGCCGCTATGTATCGCGAAACCAACCCACGGGTGAAAGGGTATTTGGATAAACATGCTGCGATTGCCAAACGCCTCGCTACGGCCATGACCAACAACGATCTAGAGGATATGAAGGCCTTGATCGAAGAATTGGAGATTGCTTGCCCAGTCAGTGGTTCGCGCAATTGGACGGAAGTACGTCAGTTCAACTTGATGTTTTCTACCCAATTGGGAGCAGTAGCAGGGGAGGAAGGTAAACTCTACCTCCGCCCCGAAACGGCCCAAGGTATTTTTGTCAACTTCCTCAATGTCCAAAAAACTTCTCGTCAAAAGATTCCTTTTGGTATTGCACAGATCGGTAAGGCCTTTCGGAACGAGATTGTAGCCCGACAGTTTATCTTCCGGATGCGTGAATTTGAACAAATGGAAATGCAGTTTTTCCTCCGCCCCGGCACCCAGAAAGAATGGTACGAGAAGTGGAAGGAAGCTCGGATGAAATGGCATTTGGCGTTAGGAACGCCGCAGGAAAAACTTCGTTTTCACGATCACGACAACCTAGCCCACTACGCCGATGCTGCGGTTGATATCCAGTTTGATTTCCCCTTTGGATTCAAAGAACTAGAAGGTATCCACTCTCGTACGGACTTTGACCTGACCAGCCACCAAGAGCTATCGGGCCGTAAACTCCAATATTTCGACCCCGAACTCAAAGAAAGCTACGTTCCTTATGTAGTGGAGACCTCGATCGGTTGCGACCGGATGTTCCTTGCTACCTTGAGCAATGCGCTAAAAGAAGAAACGGTGCCTGATGCCGACGGTAAGGATACCACGCGGGTGGTGCTGAAATTGCACCCAGTATTGGCTCCGGTTAAATGTGCGGTATTGCCACTGGTTAAAAACAAAGAAGGATTGACGGCTAAAGCTCGGGAGATTTTTGATCGGATCAAATTCTCTTTCAATTGCCAATACGACGAGAAAGATGGAATCGGTCGTCGCTATCGTCGACAAGATGCGATTGGTACGCCCTACTGTATCACCATCGACTTTGATACCTTGGAAGATGATACCGTTACCATTCGAGAGCGCGATAGCCTAGAGCAGCGCCGTATTCCGGTTGCTGAGGTTGAGGCAGTAGTGTTGAAGGGAATTGATATGCGAGACTTGTTTTAGAGAAGCTTACAGTGTTTGTGGTGTTTGCTGTTGATGATACTTTGAAAATAGGCATCGCGCAACAAGCGCAAAATGGCTTGGTGATATAACTTGGGCCTTGAGGGTGGGAATCCCACCCAAGCCACCGCCGCCAGCCCTTTCCCGATTTTGATCATTGGGAGCATGGCTCCGCCTGACCAGTTCACGGGCTTTCGGCCGCAAAGGTTACCAAAACTCTTCTTCGGGATATCTTTTACTTGGGTCCCTTCCGAAAAAAAGTCACTACATAGACGTTCTGGAGCCAATAATTCCATAAGGACAGTTTAGTGAAAATTAGGTACGTCAGCTGTAGCCCTTGAATTTGCTGGGAAAAAAATCTGCAAAAAAAACGGGTTTTTGAAATTTTAACATTTCTCACCACCTCCGAAAATAAAAGTGCCCCCTCCGACGAATTGTTGGAGAGGGCTTTTTCAAATGGTTTTCTTATGTCGCGAAGAAGCTTACTTCTTCATCATTTCGATTTTGTTGAGTAGCAATGCTGCCTTCATCAGGAAGTCATCGCGGTGTCGGTGGTATTCCTCATGAATGAGCAACAAGCGCGCTGCATCCTGAGCTGCCGAACGTGGCGTAATCTGCCGCGAGGCAATCGGGTGTAGTCGGTAATCTCGGTTGTTAGATTTAAGGAATCCATAGTCTTCCTTATAGTTAATCACCTTGGCCAGCTTGTTGAGCGAGAAAAGGTAATTGGTTTCCCGAGTAATGTCTTTTTGGAGGTCAGTGATCATCAAGCGGCGATCAAAGCGGACTTGTGCTTTTTCACAGAGGAAAATATCGCGTTTGCCATCAAAGGTGACGAGCTCCCGGAAACGGTACTTTTTGAACATCTTGTTCATGAAGAATTTCATGGGTCGACGAGTAGGGCGAAGACGGGCAAATGCACCATCCAAGTCTCTTTCGTCTAGGTTAAATTCTTCGTCGTACTGTTTTTTCCGACGGCTGCGCATGTTCATCACTTCCCGAACCTTTCCAATCGTATTACCTAATTCGTTTGTTTTGGAATACACATTGACGATATCCACGTCGACGTCATTGAGCCAAGTTTCTAGGAAAATGCGGTTAGTTTGGGGTTCGTAAAGGAGAAAGGCGACTTCACTGATGGCGTAAAAATTGGGGTATCCTCCATAAATATTGCCATACTTAAGTTCTAAAAATGCAATGTTTTGATCCACGGTCTAAGTTTGTAAGATTTAGATAGATAGTATTTCAGCAGAACGTAACAGAATTCTTGGATTTGGGATTTCTGGGGTTCAAGGCTTTAAATATAGGGTAAAATAATGATTTTACGGCATTAAGGAAAGCTACAAAGGTAAACATTACGTCAACAAAAACTTCCCACTTTCGTAAATTTTCTCGTCATTTGCAAAAATCTCCCCCCCATTTTTCATATTCGCAATCATATCCCAGTGAATGGAGGACTTATTTTTACCACCAGTTTGTAAATAGGACTGGCCAATCGCCATGTGTACCGTGCCTCCAATCTTCTCGTCGAAGAGAATATTTTTAGTAAAACGATTAATGTTATAATTGGTTCCCACCGCCGCTTCTCCAAAGCGCCGGGCCCCCTCAATGTCAAAAATCCGATCCAAAAAATCTTGTCCCCGCTTGGCCTCCCATTTCTCTACCATCCCATCTTTTACCCACAGCGTAACTCCTTCCACTTCATGGCCCATATACACCGCCGGATAAGAAAAATGAATGACTCCATTGACCGAATCCTCCACCGGAGAAGTATAAACTTCCCCCGAAGGCATATTGGTTTGCCCATCCGAATTAATCCAAGTCCGTCCCGCCGTCGAAAATTCAATGTCAATACCTTCTCCACGATAGCGAATGTGATCCCGGCTATTGAGCAGATCGACTATCTGCTGTTGGGATTGGCGAACTCCTAGCCACTCATCAATCGGAGATTCCGCAAAAAGATGACAGGCACCATAGACAAATTCTTCGTATTCTTCCAGCGACATCCCCGCATTCTGGGCCGCCGCATCGGTAGGAAATTGGCAAAGGCTCCGCTTCAAATCTCGCGTTGCCGTGCGTCGAAAGTAAGTTTCGTTTAAATCTGCCGTAGCAGCACTCCGAATCTTAGCTTTCGCAGGGTCTGTATTATTGCTTTCGAATAGGTTGAAAGGGGCGCGGATATAGAGATAAGCCTCAAATTCCTCCATCGCTTTGCGATAGGTAGGCGAGATATAACGCAGCTGATCCTCATTAGCATGTTCGAAAAACAATCGGCTTTTTTCCCGAAAATCAAGTACAGCTTCCATATGGCCACCTTGGCGCATCACCTCGCGATAGAGCTCTTTGACTAATGGCTCGGCAAGGGTAGTGGTGCGTACGTAAAGACGATCACCCGGCTGTATCTCCAAACAATAATTGACGAGTAATTGTGCATATTTGGTTAAAACGGACTTCATAAGTCAGTATTTACGGAGTTTTTGGGAAAAAGTTATCCTACCAAGTCTTTACTTGATAAGGATAGCGGATTTCATATTGCTGGCGAATCATTTCCGTCATTATCGAGCGGAGTTCGGGAAGGTTCTCCCGCTTTAAGGCCGAAAGGAAAATATTATCATGTTCGTAAGTGTTTTTGAGGTTTTCCTTTAGCTCCTGCTCAATTTCGCTTTTGGTGCTATCCTCTAGGTAGGCATCGAAATATAGGTCGCGGTAGCGGTCGATCTTATTAAAGATCATTAGCGTAGGTTTTTCCGTAACCCCGAGTTCTTGCAGCGTTTTATTGACCGCCTTGATCTGGTCTTCGTACTGAGGATGGGAAATGTCGACGACGTGGAGTAAAACATCGCTTTCGCGAACTTCATCGAGGGTAGACTTAAAGCTCTCAATTAAGTGGTGAGGCAATTTGCGGATAAACCCGACCGTATCGGAAAGGAGGAAAGGCATGGTTTCAAAAACCACCTTGCGGACGGTGGTATCAAGGGTGGCGAAGAGTTTGTTTTCGGCAAAAACTTCCGATTTACTCAACTGGTTCATCAAGGTCGATTTACCAACATTGGTATATCCCACTAACGCCACTCGGATCATACTGCCCCGATTTTTCCGGCGCGTCTGGTTTTGCAGATCAATTTTCTCCAGCTTTTTCTTTAGTAGGGAAATTTGGTCGCGGACAATCCGGCGATCCGTCTCGATTTCTTTCTCCCCCGGCCCACGCATACCGATACCCCCACGTTGGCGCTCCAAGTGAGTCCAAAGCCCCCGTAAGCGAGGCAAGAGGTATTGCATCTGCGCCAATTCTACCTGGGTCTTGGCCTGTGCCGTCTGAGCACGACTGGCAAAAATATCTAAAATCAAACTGGAACGGTCAACGATCTTTACCTTGAGCGTTTCTTCCAAAATACTAGTTTGCTTCCCCGACAAATCGTCGTCAAAGATGACCAAAGTAATCTCCGGATGTGTCTCAATATATTCGAGAACTTCCTTCACCTTACCTGAACCAATAAAGGTTCGGCGGTCGGGATGAGCCAGCTTTTGAACAAACCGCTTCTTGGCAACAGCTCCGGCAGTCATCGCCAAGAATTCCAATTCATCGAGGTATTCTTTGACCTGTTCTTCCGTTTGTAGTTGATATACGAGTCCAACCAGGATAGCTTGTTCCGTTTTCTTCCGTATCCCTTTGCGTTCCTTTTCGCCTAAATTCCATTCGTTACCCATAAATTCGTATTGTTTTGTATTCCCATTAGGAGAACCTGCCTACTTTAACTGTTTTTATAGCGTTTTGGTTTCCTTTGGGGCATATTCATCGACGTCGTACCCACTTAGTAGGGTTGAGCCGCTGTTTGTCGCGCCATACCTCAAAATGAACCTCGGCCTTACCACTTCGGCTATCGGTAGCCACCTGACCCAGTTTCTGTTGCTTGCCTACGCTATCTCCCTTTTTGACTACCACATTATCCAAATTGGAATAGACCGTGTAATAATTCCCGTGTCGTAAGATCACCATGTAATGATAGCCGGGGATAAATTGTAGGCCGACCACTTCTCCTCTAAAAACAGCTTTTACTGCTTCGTTTGGATTGGTCTGGATATCAATTCCGTTATTAGTGATTTGGATTTTGCGCAAAGTTGGATGCGCTTGTTTCCCAAAATGGCTAGTAATAACCCCGCTAGTGACGGGCCAGGGCAATCGGCCGCGTTGGCCGCTAAATTCATTGCCCAGAGTAGATGACCCTGTGTTGCTATTGCGTTCCCGGGCTGGAGCATTGCTACTGCTCGAACCGCTAGAGCGGGGAAGGGCCTCGGCACTTCGAGCGCGTTTGCGCTGCGCCAAAATCTCTTGGCGAATGATTTTTTCGATGGCCGAGTTGAGCTTTTGATGCGCCAACCTTTTTTTATCCAAATCTTTTTTCAAACGACTTTCGTCCTTTTGTAAGGACTTCAATAAGCTACTTTTAGCATTGATTTCTTTTTCTAAGAGCCCCTGCTGTTCCAATTCGGAAGTGAGCAAGCTTTCTTTATCAAAACGTTGTTCCTCTAGCTGTTGGACCTTATCGGCCAGCATTTCCTGAGTGCTGAGGATCAAACTCGCCTGCCGTTGTCGATAGTTGTCGTACTGGCGTAAATACTGCCAACGACGAAAGGCATCGCTAAAGCCTTTGGAGGAAAAGAGAAATAGCAAACGACTATTACTCATCCGCATCCTCTGGGCCTGTTGAGCCATTACCGTATATTCGGCTTGTAGTTTTTCAATATCTCCTTCTAAAGCCTCAATTACCTCAGCATTACGGATAATTAGCGAATCAGACTGGTTTATTTCCGCTGCCAGGGTGAGCAGTAGCTCTTCCCGGCTTTTGATCTGATTTTGTAGGGCCACGTAGCGGTCTAGCGTAGCGGCTCGATTCTTAGTCGTTTTTTTCAGTAGATTAGTTGTCACCTGAATATCCGCAATCAATTGTTTGCGGCGTTTTTCGAGGTTTTTGCGATTTTGAGCATTGCCTAAGGGGAGAAAACATAGGCATAGTAGGAGTAGAATACTACTCCGCAAGAGGCCGAAAGGCACTCGTTTATCGCATTTTGGTATATCGGGAGGGAATTTCAAATTTGACGCTCTTGGGGACGTTTAGTTCGATTTTCGAAAATTTTACATTTAAACCCAGTGAACCCGTATCCTCACTTTCTATGGTAAAGTTACGAAGATAGGGGAATTTAGCATAGTCTTTTTCCAAACCATACTCCTGTTGGTCAATGTTTACCATCCACGTCTTGCCTGGATCACTGACGATTATTTTTTCCAAAAAGAAGTTTAAACCATTGAGGTAGTACTCGGTAGCGACTCCCGCCTGCTGACCACTCAGCTGATGTTTACCCTCCGTAACCTTAGCGGCCAAGTCGTCGCTATCGACCATCACGGCATTACCTAAGATCATTTCTTGCAGATCGTTAAACCCTAGTGGGAGGTTAAACTCGCGTTCGAGATAGGATAAATCCCAGGCCCCATATTCCCGACTGAGTCGATTGAGAATATAGACCGAATCTGGCGTAATCTGTACCCGGGCCGCTTCAATCCCCAACTTTTTTACATTCATCCAAACTACGCTATCGCGACGCATCCGAATATTAGCACTGGCGCGCAAACTCTGCCCATCTCCACGGAAAGCTACTTTCGCACGACCGCTAAACCAATCGGCATCGACTCGATTCTGATCTAACTTTTTGAGTAAATAATTGGAGGAACGCTTGCGCATTTTGCCCTTTTCAAGACGACGGGCGGGGTTACAAGCCATGAGTAAGATCATACTTCCCCAAAATGCGAGGTAAACAAAGGACCGGAGCTGCATTAATACAAATTATTGGTTGAATGGAAAACGTTGGATTGAGGGAAAAAATTATTGTTCGGCTCCACCACCTGCTTCGGAGATCTTTTTTTGAAGACTAGAAGAAGGATTCCCCAATGCCGCGGCCTTTTGCCAATAGCTTAAGGCAGCAGCCGTATCTTTGAGCTGTATCAGCACATCACCATAATGCTCCAGTATCCGGGCATCGCGTTCGCCACCATTGGCTAGTGCTCTGCCAATCCAATCCTTGGCACCATCGTAATCTTTGAGTTGGAAAAGTACCCAGCCGTGGGTATCTTGAAAAGCAGCCTGTTCGGGCGCCAATTCGTTGCAAAGGACAATCATTTGCTTGGCTTTCTCCAATTGAGCACCGCGAGCAGCTAAGGTGCTGCTGTAGCTATTGAGCACGCTGGGCTGCTTGGGGTTGAGGGCCATGGCATCTTCAAAGGCCCGGTCCGATTTTTCGTAATTCTTGGTTTGGTGGTAAAGGAGTCCTAAACGTTGGTACAAATCCAACTGAAGCTGTGGTTTTTTTCGCGACATCAACAAGGCTTGCTGAAATTCACTGATGGCATTGCTGTATTTGGCTTGCGCATCTTTAGCAATCCCACTGAAATAATAAGCTTTTGCTTGATTGGGGAAAAGGTCGATGGCTCCTTCTGCATATTTTTCTAACAACTCTGGCCGATTAGTTTCCAAGGCAATATACATTACCTGCTCCCAGATGGGGAAAACAGAATCGTCAAGTTCTATGGCTTTTTGATAACGACTAAGTGCCTCTTCTTTCTGATCCGAATAGTAGAGCAAATCACCGTAAGCAGAATAGCTTTTGGCTTGCTTGGGGTGTACCTCTACCAAAATATCGGCCAATTGAATACCTGCGGTGGCCAATTCTTTATCCCCCGTTTGAGCGACCTTTTGGATATAGGGAATGAGCTCCTTGATTTTAGAATCGATCCCGAGATCACCTTGTCTGAAGATGGGCTGTAGGGATTGTAGGTAAGAAACGTCTTTGCCCGATTTTTTTGCAGAACTGGCAATGGCGATCTGGGCTTGCGCATCATTGGGCGCTAGGTCGAGAATACGACGGTATTCGGCTTGTGCTTTATCGGTCTGGGTGGTTTGTTGGTAAAAAGAGGCCAGCGCATGCCGATGCTCGATATCCGAGGGATAAGCATCGATGAGCTTTTGTAATTCCCCAGCCGCTTTTTTCGTATTTCCAATCCCCAGATAGAGCCGATGCTTTTTTTGGCAAACCTCCTGCGTAATTCCAATAATCTCTTCCAATTGATCGTATACCTTGATGGCCTTATTGGCATCCTTGGCCTTTACCAGATAGTAGGCCATTTTGTAATAGTAATAATCTTGATTGGGTTCGTTTTTGATCAAATCCTCATATACGCGGGCCGCCGCTTTAAAATCGCTCCGTTTGTCGTGTACATCCCCTAAAAACATCCGATACCAGGCATTGCTACCATCGTTTTTGATGGCTTGTTGAATGGCTTTGAGGGCTTCGCTGTCCTGATCGAGGACATCGTGAATCCGCGCTAGCTCATAATAAGCAGCGTGGTTTTTAGCATCTTTTTTTAGGACTTCTTTGTAGAGATAGGCGGCGTTTTCATAATTGCCTAGGATCTTTTCCCGATTGGCCTCGATAAACACCTTTTGTATGTTGACCTCAGATTCACTGACTCGCTGGCCCTGAGCTTGCACCAGATTGGAGCTAGCCAAGGTACATCCCAAAATTAATAATACTACTAAGGTGCGTGTGGAGGAAATAATCATCAATTGCTGTATTTGTAATCGTCTCTTTAGCTATGGACAGAATAATCACCCAAACTAATTTCCGACTTTTTGCCCGAATATTCAACCTGATTGCCCAACATGGCTTGATCGAGCACAGCTTGTCGGACTTGGCTATTGCTTTGGATCATACTATTTTCGATAACGGAATTGTCTACCGTTGAATTGTCTCCAATCGAAACGAAGGGGCCAATTACTGAGTTTTTGACGGTTACCTGCTCCCCAATAAAGCAAGGAGGAATGATAACGCTGTGCTCTATTTGGGCCGATTCAGCTATTACAGACTCGCCTCCGATCTCCAGCATTCGTTGGTTGGTGTGGAGCACATTGGCCTTATTTCCACAGTCGAGCCATTCGTCGATTTCGGCCGCTTTGAAGCGAGTACCATCATCTTTGAGCAATTCGAGGGCCGTGGTGATCTGAAATTCGCCTTTATCGGTGATATTATTATCCAACATATGTTGAATCTTATCGCGTAGGTCTTCTCCTCTTTTGAAGTAATACAAACCTACTATCGCTAGGTCAGATACGAACACTGGTGACTTTTCAACAAATTCTGTGATGATTTGTTGGTCGTCGGTCTTAATGACACCAAAACTAGAAGGATCTTCTACCTTTTTCGCCCAAATTAAACCATCGGCATCGGTATCGTAATTAAAGTTGGCTTGGAAAAGGGTATCGGCAAAAGCGACCATACAAGGCCCACTCAAACTGGCGCTGGCGCAAGAGATGGCGTGTGCTGGGCCCAGCGGCCGATCCTGATAGTAAATCGAGGCCTTGGCCCCTAATCCCTCCGCAATTTTACGCAAATGTGCTTCGGCAGCTTCGCCAAAATCACCAATGATGAAGGCAATTTCTTCAATACTGCCATGATGCCCCGTAGCGAGATCTTCTACGATACGCTGAACCATGGGCTTACCAGCCACTGGTACGAGTGGTTTGGGAACAGTAAGAGTGTGAGGGCGAAGTCTGGAACCACGACCGGCCATGGGGATGATGATCTTCATGTTGTTTGGTTTGAATGAGAATGGATAATCCAAGTGCTTTAAGTACAAGAAAATATAATTTCAGATCTACGGCCGAAATTATTATTTTTTTGCTAGAAGCGCCTCATTCCCCAAGGATCAATTTTCGTTCCAGTAAGATAAGTGGACTTTATTCAACCACCGTCACCTTGACCATATTGGTCCGGTGCCGTCTATGCAAGGGCATACTTCCGGTGTTGACAATCACTTCTCCTTTTTTGATTTCACCATTGTTTTTGAGGATTTCAATAACATCGGTAACGGTCTCGTCGGTAGAAGTAAATTTGTCGTAATAAAAACAGCGAACTCCCCAGAGCAAATTGAGCGTGGCCAACATGTGGACTTGGTCGGAGAAGATATAAATGGCCGCATCTGGGCGAAAGCTAGATACTTTGAAAGCGGTATAGCCTGAGCTAGTCATCCCAATAATTGCTTTAGCATTGATGGCCTCCGCCGTTCGAGCGGCATTGAAACAGATGGCATCCGAAAGAAAAGTTCGCGATTTGCGAGAAAGCTCCGGCCGTTTCCAGCGGCGGTTGAGGTGTTTTTGTTTTTCCGCTTCTTCGATAATCTTATTCATGGCCTCTACCACTTTTACCGGGTGAGCACCTACAGAAGTCTCGCCACTGAGCATTACCGCGTCGGTACCATCGAGTACTGCATTGGCAACATCGGTGATTTCGGCGCGAGTCGGGCTAGGGCTGGTGATCATGCTATCCATCATCTGAGTAGCCACGATCACGGGGCGTGCGCGTTGGATACAACGTTGGATGATGTCCTTTTGGAGCAGTGGTAATTGTTCCATCGGAACTTCAACACCGAGGTCACCACGAGCTACCATTACTGCATTAGAAGCCTTGATGATCTTATCGATGCGTTCGAGGGCTTCTGGTTTTTCGATTTTCGAAATAATTTTAGCGGCATGATCTACGGCTTCGATACGTTTGCGGAGATCTTTAACATCTTTAGCCGAGCGGACAAAAGAAAGGGCAATCCAGTGGATGGGTTGCGTAAGGATAAATTCCAAATCCTTCAGGTCCTTTTCGGTCAAGGAAGGTAAACTGATCTTAGTTTGGGGCAGGTTGACCCCTTTATTGGACGACAATACCCCGCCAAAGAGCACTTTGAGTTCTACTCGATCGACATTATTGGTCGATACGACCTCAAAGACCAATTTACCATCATCGACCATCACCTTTTCCCCTACATTGACGTCTGTAGCGAATTGGGGATAGCTCATATAGATGCTTTCCTTGGTTCCGAGGCATTCCTCATTGACGAAAGTAACGATTTCGCCAGGCTCAAGGGGTAGGGCATTGTCTTTTATCTTACCCACCCGAAGCTTAGGCCCCTGAAGATCACATAGAATACCGATGTGTAAGTTGTACTTTTCGTTAATATAGCTAATGTGGTTGATCACTTTTTGGTGATCACTGTGCGAACCGTGAGAGAAGTTGAGCCGAAAAATGTCGACCCCGGCCTTCACTAAATCCAAAAGATTAGAATAAGCGCTGGAGGCTGGGCCTACGGTGGCTACAATTTTGGTATTCTGATGATCTACTATTTCCATAGTGCTGGGGCTTGCGGCTTGACTAGATGGTGTGGTGGTGTCCATATATTAGTGTAAAAAGTACAATTATTAAGTAAATGTACGTTAAAAGGGCTGATAAACCCAATGAATTGGCTTTTTTTTCGAAGCCTAAATCCTTATAAAAACGGCTAATAAATTAGCATAATACAGTCAATGTCAGGGTTTTGTGGATTCTGCGGGCAAAAACTGTTCAAAAACTTTGGTTATGAAACTTGTAATGTCTTATTTTGCAAGAAATTTATTTAATCCCGTTGGTTATTGTCCTAAAAAGTAAGGAGGGTTTTTGACCAACGATTAAAGAGTACGAATTATGTCAAACATTGCAGAAAAGGTCACAAGTATCATTGTAGAGAAGCTTGGCGTTGATGAAGCAGAAGTTACTCCAGAGGCTAGCTTTACCAATGATTTAGGAGCTGATTCCTTGGATACAGTGGAGCTGATTATGGAATTTGAAAAGGAATTCGATATTTCCATTCCTGATGAGAACGCTGAGAACATTCAAACGGTAGGGCATGCTATCGAATACCTCTCTTCTCAGGTTGAGGCTTAACGAATTGACCGGGCAAGCCCGCCCTTAGGGTCAACCTTTTATTCCACAAATTAGAGGGCTTGTTATGCCTCTAATTTGTGGTTTTCTTTTTAACCAATTACCAGATTTATATGAGAAGGGTCGTTGTTACCGGTCTCGGAGCGCTTACACCAATTGGCAATAATATTGCTGGCTACCTCGAAGGTTTGCAAAAAGGAATTAGCGGTGCTGCGGCCATTACCCATTTTGATGCAAGTAAATTCAAAACTCAATTCGCCTGTGAGGTAAAAGGCTTTGATGTCAAAGCCGAACTAGGAGTGAAAGCTGCTCGTCGGCAGGACCCTTTTACCCAATATGCGATGTTTGTCACCCGAGAAGCCATGCAAGACTCGGGTCTCGACTTAGAGAAAATCGACTTGGACCGCTCCGGAGTAATCTGGGCTTCGGGCATCGGAGGATTCGAAACCTTGGAATCGGAAATCGAAACCTTTGCCAGTGGCGATGGTACCCCTCGCTACAATCCTTTTATGATTCCCAAATTGATCGCTGATATTGCCGCCGGGCAAATCTCGATCGAATACGGTTTCCGCGGCATCAATTATGCCACGGTTTCTGCTTGTGCTTCTTCTACTCATTCCCTTTGCAATTGCTTCGACTATATCCGTTGGGGCCGTGCCGATATTATGATTGCGGGAGGAGCAGAAGCAGCGATCACCAAAGCTGGTATCGGAGGTTTCAATGCCATGAAAGCTCTATCGACTCGCAATGATGATCCCCAGACGGCTTCGCGGCCTTTTGATGCTGATCGCGAAGGTTTTGTGCTGGGAGAGGGCGCTGGTGCCCTTATTCTCGAAGAACTGGAACACGCCCAAGCACGCGGTGCCCAGATCTACGCCGAGGTAGTTGGCTGTGGCATGACAGCTGATGCCCACCATATGACAGCTCCACATCCCGAAGGTTTGGGAGCTAAAAATGTAATGAAACTGGCATTAAATGATGCCAAAATGAATCCTGAAGACCTGGATTACGTAAATGTACACGGAACGTCTACGCCGTTGGGAGATATTGCTGAAGTTAAAGCAATCCTCAGCGTGTTTGGAGATGCTGCGTACCGACTGAATGTCAGTTCGACCAAATCGATGACCGGACACCTCCTCGGAGCTGCCGGAGCCATCGAAGCTATCGCCGGTATACTGGCGGTCAAACACGGATTTGTACCGCCTACCATTAACCACTTTACGGACGATCCAGAGATCGATCCCAAGCTCAATTTGACCTTCAACGAGGCACAGGAGAGACCCGTTCGATCGGTATTGAGCAACACATTTGGTTTTGGCGGTCATAATTCTTCAGTCGTATTTAGAAAATTTGAATCCTAAGCACCATCGTGTTCTAGGTAGTTCGTCTAGCCATTTTCTCATTCCATCGCAATAGGCTAAGCGATTTACCGATTCTATTTTTCTAAAGTACTTGCCACTTTTGAACAAGTTGACTTTCTAGTCATTGGTATTCAATGACTCTACACGGTGTATGTCTGTCCCAAAAATTTAATGCAGATACACCCCAAAATCAGCTTATGTTTAGTTTGATAAAATTTTTCTTTAGAGTTTACAATCGGTTCTTTTCTGCAGATAAGGTTTTTGCGAGGCGCTTGCGTTCTCTAATCGGTTTTACCCCTTCGAATATTGGCATTTTTAAACTCGCCTTTTACCACAAATCTGCTTCTTCCGAAAAATTATATGCCATCCAAAGTAACGAACGCCTCGAATATCTAGGCGATGCGGTGCTTGGCACCATCGTGGCAGAATACCTCTTTAAAAAATATCCGAATAAGGATGAGGGCTTTTTGACAAAGATGCGCTCGAAGATCGTTAAGCGGCAATCGCTCAATAAGATTGCGGACAAAATGGGCCTCGATGTTTTCCTCAACCAATACAATAATACTCGCCTCAGCCGCTCTATGCTTGGCAACGCCCTCGAAGCGCTAGTCGGAGCTGTTTATATCGAATGTGGCTATCCCCGGACCCGCCGCTATGTGATCCAAAAAATATTGCGAGGTTACCTGGACATCCACGAACTGGAATCTTTCGACGATAATTATAAAAGCCAGCTTTTGGAATGGTGCCAGAAAAATGGACAAACCGTTTCCTATAAAATGTTGGCCAAGTACAAGTTTGAAAAACGCGACCGTTTTAAGGTTGCAGTACTGATCAATGGCAAGAAATTGGCTTCGGCTGATGATTTTAATAAGAAAAGCGCGGAACAAACAGCTTCGGAAAAGGCCATGCAAATCCTGGGCTTACTCAAGGATCCCAAGGAGGAGGAGACTCGCCCAGACCGTCGAGGTCGGGGTAATACCGGCGGCAACAAACGCCATTCTACTTCGGGCCGAGATTCGCGAGGAAATACCAACGATTCGCGAGGGAATAGTAACTCGGGTCGAGATAATAAAAAACGTGGATCAAAAGATACGACGAAGTCTAAGCACTCCAATAAGGAGAAAAAGATAGTGGAAAAGAAAGTAGTGGAAGAGGCTAGTGAATGGGATGATTTGAATGTTGATGAAGCATTGGGACAGGAAAGTAAAAACGAAAAATCAAAAAGTCGTTCGTCGAGAGGTCGTGGCCGTTCTAATAACCGCTCTAGTCGGAACAACCAGTCTGGAGAGCAGAAGCATCAAGGCAAGGGCGAAAACTCCTCGAAGGAAGAAAGTCAATCTGCTAAGGAGTCTCCAAAATCAGAGCAGAAAGCTAAAAACAATTCTAGAGGAAAAAACGCTAAACCCAAGTCTAAATCAGAAGAAGGAGACGGGAAGAAGCAACGGTCGAGTAAACTAGAAAAAAAAGAGGCGCCATCAGGACCCAAAGCGGAGCAACAACAAAAGTCGCCGCAGAAAAAGCAACGTAAAGACCGAGCGGAAAAAGAAGACCACCAGGAATCCGGTAAAGATCAACGGAATGACAATCGCCGGAATAATCAATCTCGCCGCCCATCGAACGAAAGAGAAGTAGAACAAGCACAAGATCAACAGGGAAGCGGAGAAAAAGAAGACCGTCAGGAATCTGGTAAAGGTCAACGAAAGGACAATCGTCGGAATAATCAATCACGCGGCCCATCGAACGAAGGTGGAGTAGAACAGCCACAAGATCAACAGGGAAGTGGAGAAAAAGAAGACCGTCAGGAATCTGGTAAAGGTCAACGGAATGACACTCGTCGGAATAATCAGTCACGCCGCCCATCGAACGAAGGAGAAGTAGAACAAGCGCAAGATCAACAGGGAAGCGGAAAAAAAGAAGATCGTCAGGAATCCGGTAAAACCCACCGCATTGATCTTCGCCGGAATAAACAAACTCGCCGCCCATCGAACGAAAGCGAAGTAAAACAGTCGCAAGACGATACTGACCATAAGGAAAGTGGCGACAAAGAAGAATCCTCCAAGCCTCGCTTTGAGAAAAAGCCACCGCCTCCGGTCTCAGTGCAAAACGAGGCCCCAGCGGAAGAACAAGCTAATGAAACCAAGGAAGTAAAGGCAGAAGAGGGTAGCGAAAAACAAGCTCCCAAGCCTCGCCGCAATAATAATCGTCGCAATCAAACACGTCGGAATAATAACCGCGATCGCCGTCCGGCTGCTACCGATGAAATTGAGGAAATTGAATTGCCGGTAAATTTAGGTGCTCCAGAAACCAAAGAGCCCATCAAGGAGAAGGTGATCCCAGTAAAAGATCAAAGCCCTCCAATGCCTCCGGCAGAGGATACTCCTCCCGCCTAATCGACACCGGAGGCCATCGCCAGCGGTAGCCTCCGGCCCAAATACTTTGCTTTGAGCTGGACCCCCGACCAAGTTCGTTCTTTTGCCCCCGATCCTGCCACCGCCAAACGTGGTCAAGGCCTCGCATCCGAACGCAATTGGCGTATGCTTACGGGCAATACCCGTGCCATTTGGGGCGAATGCAAAAGTAGCAGCGTAAGCTATTATCGTACCCAAGTCGATTTAAATGGCCCCGCCTTTAAATGCAATTGCCCAAGCCGCAAATTCCCCTGCAAACACGCCATCGCACTTTTACTAATCTTTGTTTCTCGCTCAGAAGCTTTTCACATTCAAGAGGAAATGCCGCCTTGGGTGAGCGAATGGATTGCAAGCAGAGCCGGACGAGAAGTGGCTACGGCAGACCCTGCCAAAGAGGTAGAGCGACTACAAAAAAATGCCGAGTCCAGACAAAAGAATCGCGATAAGCGAGTGCTGCAAATGTTGGAAGGCGTGGGGGATTTAGAGACCTGGCTATTGGATTTAGTTCGACAAGGCCTAGCGGCTACGGAGCAATTGGAATATACTTATTGGCAAGAAATTGCTGCGCGGATGGTCGATCATAAAATGGGCGCGGTAGGCTTGAAGGTGCGATCTTTGGCTTTACTACAAGGTGGAGGTACGGATTGGCCAGAGCAAATGCTTAGTGAATTGGCCGAACTCTATCTCCTCTCTCAAGGCCTTAAACAACTCGATCGATTACCTGAACCTTTGCAAGAACAAGTGCTGCAAGTTGCTGGTCGGAATGTCCAACAAAAAACATTACTCGAACAAACAGGACTGAGTGATACCTGGATCGTGATGGGACAACTGACCGGAGTTAATATCGACAACGGCACCTTTCGCCGGACCTGGCTTTGGGGAGCCAAAACGGAACGTTGGGCCCTCTTGCTTGAATACGATTATCGCGATATTGGTTTCCCCCAAGAATGGCCCATTGGGCAAAGTTTTGCTGCCGAAGTTGTCTACTTTCCCGGTAGCTTTCCCCTTCGTGTAGTAGTCAAGAAAAATGAATATTCTCTAGAGCGCGTTGCGCTCCGCAAAGGTGCTCCAACTATCGATACCTTTCTGGCCGATTATGCTCAGGCCATTGCTGCCAACCCCTGGATTCTAGATTATCCTGCTCATCTGGAAAATGTGATTCCGGTATACGAACAAGGGCAATTGTATATCGTGGATGAACAACGGAAGTCCTTGCCTGTGGTTTCGCGAGATCAAATGCGGTGGAAGATTTTGGCCAGTAGTGGGGGACATCCCATCGCTATTTTTGGCGAGTGGACGGGGCGGCGATTGGTTCCCTTGGCCATGGTGGTGAAAGGGCGTTTGGTCGGCTTATAAAAAAAGAAGCTCTTACCACTAACTGGCAAGAGCTCTCCAAATCGTTAGGTATAAAACCTAATCACTGATTACCAATTTTTTAACCAAAGAAACATCATTGCTGGTAGCTTGTACCCAATAGATTCCTGGGCTCCAATCATTCATTGCCCAACGCAAGGTCTGGTCGGTCGTTTGTACGGTTTTGAGTACCCGGCCTTGCATATCCATTAAGTGCAAGGTGTAAGGCAATTCGCTCGCAGGAAGTTCGATCCGAAGTTCTTTTTGATTGGTAAGAGGGTTAGGGAATAATTTCAAATCGCCATTCTCCTGTCGGAATGCTTGCTCTAATTGTTCGGTCTGATCCGTTAGTTGTTGGTCCGAACATTTGAAGGATTCCATAAATACAAAGGTGCGGCCATTAGTACAATCCTCTTGATTACTGGTGTTGACCGTAACTCCGAAACCAGTAACGCCCGTTGGTACGTTGATCGTTAAACCATTTGAACCAGAAGGGGAACAACTCACTCCACCGAAACAATTAAAAGAAAATGTAGCACCAGCGACTCCCGGAAGGAAGGCCGTGATACTGATTTGTTCTGGCGGGCACATGTCTATAAAAAGGGTACTGTTATCAGTGCATTGGTTAAAAAAGCTTTGAGATTGTACACTCAGTTGGACGTTAGGGTTGACTACCACATTGCGTAAGTAGGAGTAGGTACAACCATTGCTAGTAATGGTCACCTTTACCCAAGTTGTACCCGAATAAATCGGATCAATATTAAAATCTTCTCCATTTAAGGTGTTTCCCGCACTAGCGAGACTCAGGCCCGGCCCCGAAGTCCAAATGATACCCGGAATGGTAAAGGTGCCTGTGCCCGCCCAATTCAAGCTATAGGTTGCAGGACCAGTATGAGGAGGGCAGAGTACTTGAGGCCCCAGGATCGTGGCAGTAGGTCTGCTCAAACATGCACCTGAATTAGCAAGGTGATCTTCGATTTTGTTAAAATTGCCTGGATCACCAGCCATAGATAGGGTTGGTGAACAGGAGCCCATGCACATCAGTGGCTTGGGAATGGTATTGCAAGGATTGGGGGGAAACGCTCCACAGTTGCTTGCCGGATGGCTCGCATTGAGCAGGTGCCCTAATTCGTGAGCGACTACTACGCCACCCATCAAACCACATTCCGCTACCCAAAAATTGGGATTAGGGACGGTACAAAAATCACCGATGCCACTGGCACTTCCTAAAACTATAGGGCAGAATCCTATTCCAGTAAAGAGAATGATGGCATCGCGGCTTACGGTAGTATTTCCTGCCCAAGTAGAGGCGATAAGGTTATTAAGGCCGGTCGGGTTAATTGTACCTACATAAGGATTATTGGCGGTGGTATAATAGATAACATTAGAGATAATAAAACTTACGTCGAAAGTAGTTGAATAAAACCCTTCTGCACCTAAAAAAGGAATCACCCAAGAGAAGAAGGTGGCGAGACCGCCACCAGTATTACTAAGAAATAGTGGATCGACATCAATGGCAAATTCAATTTGTTGGCAGGTATTATTCAAGGTGGTGGTATTGAAATTAATATTCATACCTGGGCAACTGCTAACTTGCTTAGCCTGTAAATCTTCTTCCTTTTCTTGCGAACTTAAGGCATTATTACATTCCGCATTATCCGTACGTTGGTCGACTGAGCGATAGATCAAGTATTGTTCTTTTCGACTTTCTTGGGGCAGAAAACGTTTAGCTGGAACAAGCTCAAATTGCTCTTCACCATCGTGGATGATTCCCACTATATAATCTTCGACTACGACGATGCGGGCAAAACGCTCCGGGTGCCCATCTACATAGCCTTGAAAAGTTTTGACTTGGCTGAGGTCAATATCATCCATAAGAAAATGGCCATCGGGCGCGAAGAGCTGGTACTCACTCAGGGTTAAATTCCAATTATGTGAACCCAAGGCTAAATTAATGGAGGTGGTAGTATTAGCTTTCCTTAAATGTTGTACCAAGTCACTGGCTTCAAACTGAACTACTTCGTAGTCGTTTAGTTCTTCTCCAAAGATGGCCTTTTCTGTACTTAAGGTGGTAGTCGTTTTTCCTTGAAAGGATTTTTGTGCCATACTACTTAGACTACAAAGTAGCAGGAACAAGCAAGAATATATTCTCATGATAAAGTTGTTTTTAGTAAAAAATGAAGAGTTGCTAAAATCGATCTTAGCGTACAATGACTAATTTCTCCGCAGAAAAATATTCGAAACCACGAGCTTGTACCCAATAGATCCCCGCGCTTAAATCAGCTGTTGACCATTGGAATTGCGTCTCGGTGCTGGTCGCTTTTTTTAGAACGCGTCCTTGCAGATCGAGGAGTTCCAATTGAACTGGGGTAGAAAGCTCCGGTAGCTCGACCGTTAGTTGGTGCAGTTGATGGAGCGGATTGGGGGAAAGACGGATGGGCTGTTCAATGGAAGCCTTTTTAGACTGCTGCTGCCATTGTTCCCATTCAGCTTCGTTAGAAATTAAGGGTATCTCCGTATTGGAAGTAAAGGAAGTAAAGGAAGTAAAGGAAGTAAAGGAAGTAAAGGAAGTAAAGGAAGTAAAGGAAGAAGAAAGTTCGTTTTCTGATAATAAGAAGGGTAAACAGTTCGGCGATTCATTAAATAAGAAGGTACGTCCATTCGTACAACTGCCAACATTAGTGCTCTGTACGGTAAGCCCAAATTGATTCAGATTACTCGGTACAATAATGTTTAGTTGGTTGGTGCCAGAAGGCGTACAAACAAGTCCCGGCCCAAAACAAGTAAAAGAGAAGGCTGCGTTAGGAAGACCCGGCATAAAAGCCGTAATACTGATTTCATCTGGAGGACACATATCTAAAGAGAAAGTATTATCTCCCGTACATTGATTTGGAAGACCTTGATTTTGGACCGCCAAAAGGACGTTGGGTCGGATGACGATGTTACGAGTAAAGGCAACCTGACAGCCATTGGCATCTAATACGATTTTTACCCAGGAATTAAAGGCAGAGCCGAATGCTACATTTACCTTAATATCATTGACTGCCCCATTCGGGGTAATGAGAGTCAGACCCGGGCCTACAGACCAACCCAAGATAGTTGGAGGTCCAACGGTGTTATTTACCCAACCTCCAAAAGAATAATTGAACACTTCTCCCGAAAAGGAAGGACAAAGTACGCCCGGCCCACTGATGGTCCCTTCAAAAGAATTGAGACAAGCCCCTGAATTGTCAATATGATCCTCAATGGCTTCCCGATTATCATCATCATCGACCAAGGTCAGGGTTGGGAGACAAAACCCCGGACACATCAAGTTTACGGCATTACTGCTGCTTGCGGTACAAAATTCAGCACAGCTTGTATTTCCAAATGGATGCTTTGCATCAAATAGGTGCCCCAACTCATGAGCAAAAATGATTGGATTTGGGTTACAATCCGAAACGAAGATATTCGGAACAGCTCCTACACAGTAGTCACCAATCATACTGACGCGACCAGCGAGTCCTCCTTCATCGGGGACACTACACATATTGAGTCCGGTAAAAAATACGGCGAGATCAAAGGCTGGGCTAGTAGTGCCAATCCAATTGGCGGTAATTGCAGCATTGACTGCGGCTTGGGTAGCGGGCGGCATAGCTGGGTAAGGGCTATTAGAGGTGGTGTAATAAGTCGCGGCATTAACTACGGTATTGATTCCAAAGGTACTGGCGTAAAAACTCTCTGCCAATAAAAGCCTCGTGCCTATATTAATCAAAGCCGGAAAGCCTCCTCCCGATTGAGAAATATAAAGTGGATCAACGTCGATAACTATACGCATGACTTTACAATTACTGCTAACGATAGTAGAATTGACATTTAGGTTCATCCCCGGACAGGTGACCGCACTTTGCTGTAATTTAGCAGCCGGCGGATCACTCCTTTTTTCACTACACATGGTTCCTCCTTCGCTGTCTTGCAAACGATGCAATACATACGCTGAACGCTTCTGACTGTTGGGGACAAATTTTTGTATCGGCGAAATCAACCAATCTTCTGTTCCTTCGTGAATCATGCCGACTAAGAAATCATCACCTACCATGATGCGGAGGTAATGTGCTGGGTTGTTATTGACAAAACCTCGGAAGGTTCTGATGTTTTTTAAATTGATTTCCTCCAAGCCCGTAAATACGGCATGAGGAGAAAAGAACTCATATTCTTCTAGTGTAAAGTCCCAATCATGAGTGCCAAGTGTAAAAGTAAAGGAAGTGGAAACATTGGTTTTTTGTAAATGATCTATCAGGTCCTGGGTATTCAATTCGGCTAATTCGTAGTCGGTAAGTTGTAGGTCAAGTTGCTGTAATTCTAAAGGGGAAAGGGCGCTAGGAGTACTGGTAAAGTTTTGTTGTGCGATGCTACTCCAACCCATCAGACAGAATAGTGCTATGAAAAAATTTTTCATAAGGAAGATTTTTAAGATGAGAGAAAACAGCTCGTTGGTCGACTCAACAATATTTCACTGTTATCTCTTAATACCTTAAAAATCCAAAGGTTAGCATGATTGGATAAAGAGGATTGGAATCTTAGTTCATGTGTTTCTCTGCAACTTCTTTTAAGTTTTCGAGGGTAACTCTCATCTTTTCCCCAAAGGCCTTTTTCATCAGGGAACTCATCAACCACTCTAGCCAACCCGGCAATTTGATATGCAATTCTAAGGTGACCAAGCTATGCCCATCTCCCTGAGGCTCTACCCGAAAATAGTTGCTCATCTCTTTAATAAATGGCATCGGAAGTTTTTTGACCTTCTCTACATACTCAAATGGTTCTTCTTCATTATTGGTCGCCATCGTCTCTATGATAAGATCGTAACCCTGTACGATACAGATATGCTCGGTTCCCGCACGATTGATTTTTTCGCGATCGTATTCCAGCGCACTAATGTCTTCATTCCACTGCATCCGATATTCGAGGTTGCTGATGAGTTCAAACAATTCTTTGCTAG
>SPJL01005133.1_pt1 | contig 28308 bp, 30 predicted proteins | sample 3741751 | NCBI WGS metagenome assembly SPJL01 (sample SAMN10925998, study PRJNA522277) | cold seep metagenome | isolation source: Elba SIP-enriched marine methane seep metagenome, extraction at timepoint T3 | place: Italy: coast of Elba, Mediterranean Sea | reverse complement strand
TCATGTGCACGCGTATAATCCAGCTGCATTTGCACACCGTAAGCGCTGGATGCAGTGAGTGCTCCTTGGGCAAGTTGTGGGTTCGCACGTGCCACCAGTAACGCCAAGGCGATACCTGCTACATTTTTAAGCGTACCTTTTTTCTGATTCTCCAGCATGCGTGCCAGATGATGTTGAGTCACATGCCCGATCTCATGGCCTAATACACTAGCCAACTCTGACTCACTGTTTGATGCCAATAGTAGTCCAGTATGCACACCAATCACCCCACCTGGCATGGCAAACGCGTTAATCGTTGGATCCCTGACCACAAAAAAATGAAAGGGCTGGCTTGGATTTGGCCCGCTTTGCGCCAAACGGCGGCCTAACCCGCGAATATAGTCGGTAACCTCTGGATCCTGCACAACTTCTTCACTCACCGCCACTTGTCTCAAAATTTGCTCAGCGATACGCTGTTCATCTTGCGCACTGAGAATCGTTTGTGATGTATCACCTAATTCGGGCAGGTTTGCATCCACACCTTTATCCAGCAGAATGCTGTCGCCTGCTTGCGGCACTGACAGCGGTTTTGTAGTTAACACACCTTCGGCTGGCGTCACTGATAAAGGAATTAGTCCAAGCCCAGCGCATAATAAAAGGCGCAGTGATCGGCAAAGAGAAAAACGGGCTTGCTTTACAGGGTTCATAGAGTACTGAATAATAACTGCCAATATAACTTAATCAATTGGATGCAATCGGCTCAAGTCGGTTCATTATAGTACTGAATCATGACAACAATACAAGCGGATCAATCAAATCTGAATCACTTTGATGAAAGCGGTCAAGCGCATATGGTAGACATCAGTGATAAAAACATCACACACCGCATTGCCGTCGCCCAAGGCTTGATTAAAATGCAGCCAGCAACTTTTGCGGCGATTAAATCGGGTGATGCTAAAAAAGGTGATGTACTAGGTATTGCACGTATTGCTGCAATTCAAGCAAGTAAAAAAACATCTGAATTGATTCCACTATGTCACCCGATCGCGCTCAGTAAGGTTAGCGTACTGTTTGATTTAGATGATGCCAATAGCAGTGTGACTTGTACTGTGACTGCCAAGTGCGATGGCAAAACAGGCGTGGAGATGGAGGCGCTCACAGCCACGAGTGCAGGCCTCTTGACCATTTATGATATGTGTAAGGCCATTGACCGCGGCATGGTGATCAGTAACATCAAACTCTTAGAAAAACAAGGCGGAAAAAGCGGTCACTGGATAGCCGACTAAGCTAACCAGGCTAACTGCCATCAAGGTCACCGGATAAAATGACTGTTTCTGCTTTAGTAATATCTGCTGGCAGGCCAAGCAACACCACAACATCCCCCTCTTCCAAGGCAGCAGCTTTGTTAATCTCTGAGCCATTCATACGAGGACGCCTGATAGAGCGCACCTCAACATTTAACTCATCAAGAGGTAAGTCTACAATCGCTTTTTCGATAATATACGCATCAGCCGTAACGATCACAGCATGCAAACGTTCATGCTGCTGCGCCATGTCTTCTTCACTATCATCCGTCATGCCATGAAAATAGCCTCTGAACATTTTGTAGCGCGACTCTCTAAAGACTCTAATCCGCTTGACCACCCGTTGCAAGGGCACACCCAACAACATCAATGCATGTGAAGCCAACATTAAGCTACCTTCTAGCACTTCAGGCACGACTTCAGTAGCCCCAGCAGCACGTAACTCATCTATTTTAGCTTCATCTGTAGTGCGTACGATCACAGGCAAATCAGGATAAGTCTCTTGCACCACATGCAGAATCTTCATCGCGGCATGGATATCCGCATAGCTGATCATCAAAGCTTTGGCTCGGGCCGCACCAGCTGCGCGTAAGACCACTCGCCTGCCAGCATCCCCAAACACCACATTCTCACCTGCAGAAGAGGCCTCTGAGACCCGTGTCGGATCAATATCCAAAGCTATGTAAGGAATATGCTCCTCACTTAAAAAACGGGCTAAGTGTTGTCCTGTACGCCCAAAACCACACAGAATCACATGGTTTTTAAGGTGCTCGGCCACTGACTCAACAACATCTACTCTTTTAATGTAGTTCTGGCTATAACTGCTAACCAGCTTGCGTGCAATACGACCATTGTATTGAATTAAAAATGGTGCAATGACCATGGACAACAAAGCCGCTGCCAAAATAATTTGCAGTGCTTCTCCACCGATGAGATTCTGCTCAACACCTAGTGACAAAATGACAAAGCTGAATTCACCCGCCTGCGCCAGAATCACACCGGTGCGAATTGCCACCCCATTTTCATAGTTTACTGCCCTAACTACTGCCGCAACTATCAAGGTTTTGACCAAGATAAAAGCCACAAGCACAATCAGAATGGCGATAATGTGCTCAGCGATTTGCGTCAAATCAATCAACATACCGACACTGATAAAAAACACACCTAGCAGAATGTCGCGAAAAGGAGAAATATCAGACTCAACCTGATAACGGTAGCGCGTTTCTGAGATCAACATACCAGCAATAAACGCCCCTAAGGCATAGGATAAACCTGCAAGCTTGGTGGCATAGGCCAGCAACAACGTTACCATTAATACATTCATGACAAACAGTTCGCGAGAACGCTGCTTGGCCACCAGGTTAAACCAGGGATTAATCATCCATTTACCAACGGTGAACAAAAATAGCAACATGGCTGCAGCTTTTACAAAAGCGATACCTAGCACTTCCAGCATATCGACATTGCCCGCCCCAAGTGTGGGAATAATGACCAACACAGGCACAACTGCGATGTCTTGAAATAACAGCACGCCAATACTCAATCGCCCATGTCGTGAATTCAGGTCTACGCGCTCAGCCAGCAGTTTAGAAACAATTGCTGTTGATGACATCGATAAAGCTGCACCAATAATAAATGCCTCGGACCAGTTCGAACCCGCATATTTAGAAACGCCAAGGGTAATCCCAAACGTGAGTAGCACTTGCGCTCCACCCAATCCGAGCAATTTAGATCGCATGGCATAAAGCTGTGGCAGGCTAAACTCTAAACCAATGCTGAACATCAAAAAAACGATGCCAAACTCTGCTAACTCGCGACTGGCTTCAGTATCGGGTAGCAAGCCATAATTGTGCGGCCCTAATACTAGCCCTAATAAGAAATAGGCCAGCATCGGCGGCAACTTGAGGTAACGAAAGAATGAAACCAGACTGACTGCACTGATTAGCAAGAGAATGATGAGTAATAAGATATCGTGCATAGATGACTCAGCAAGCTTTAATATTGAAGCGGGAAAAACGCCGCCACTGGACATGAGTTTGACACATTTGGGTGCGTCAACCCGCCACAAGAGCAAATTTCGTGCCCAAATGTGTAAAATTTAACCCTAATCGCTGGTTTATTTATTATAATATTGCGCTTAGTAGAGTATAACACTGTCGCAATAGCACTATGGCTAGCGACACAAAGCCGTTTAAATAAGATTTCATGACATTAACAGTGCAAACTTCACCACAAGACGACGCCTCACAAGCAAACTGCTTGACGCTTGCTAAAGAAGTATTGCAAATAGAAGCGAATGAAATCAACGCACTAACGTCTCGTCTTGATAAAGGTTTTGTAGAAGTCGTACAAATCATTCTGACCTGTAAAGGCCGTGTCGTCGTCAGTGGCATGGGTAAGTCAGGCCATATCGCTGGCAAAATAGCCTCCACCTTTGCCAGCACTGGCACACCAGCTTTTTTTATGCATCCCGCAGAAGCCAACCATGGCGATCTCGGGATGATCACCAAAGACGACATCTTAATTGCACTGTCAAACTCAGGTGAAAGTGATGAACTGATGGCCATTATTCCAACACTCAAGCGCCTCGGGACAAAAATCGTTGCGATCACAGGCAATCTGCAATCCAGCCTAGCAAGCAATGCTGACTGGCATTTGAGTGCTGCTGTGAGCCAAGAAGCCTGCCCGCTTGGACTGGCACCTACCTCCAGCTCAACAGTTGCATTGGCACTAGGCGATGCCTTAGCCCTATGTGTGCTGGATCAACGTGATTTCACTGCCGAAGACTTTGCACGCTCACACCCTGGTGGCAGTCTTGGCCGCAAGCTGCTGACCACCGTTGAAGACTTAATGCACCAAGGGGAAGCAGTTCCTATGGTGTTGGCTGAAGCGACGCTGTCTGAAGGCCTGTTGGAGATGTCGGCAAAGGGGCTAGGGCTTACAGCAATTGTCGATGCGCAAGATAGATTGCAAGGCATATTTACCGATGGCGATTTACGCCGCGCCTTGCAACAAGCAGTCGATATTACCAACACACCCATTAGCACAATAATGAGCGAAACGCCCCAAACGATCGCTGCCAATGAGCTGGCTGCTAAAGCGGTCAGTATTATGGAAAACAACAAAATCAGTGCGTTATTGGTCACCAATGCCAACAACCAACTAATTGGTGCGATCAATATGCATGACTTACTACAAGCGAAAGTCGTCTAATGCAACCTTTTGATTCTTTATCCGCCGAGCAACGTGAACGCTTTAAACGCATCAAACTCTTAGTCTTAGACGTAGATGGTGTGATGACGAACGGCGGCTTGATGCTGAGCGATGATGGCAAAGAATATAAAATCTTTCATGCTCATGATGGTCTGGGCATGAAGTTATTAAAATCTACTGGCGTAGAGTTGGCAATTATCACGGGACGTAAGTCGCAGGTAGTCAGTCAGCGCGCAGAATCAACAGGTGTCAGTCATTTATTTCAAGGCGCTGAGGATAAGCTCTCGGCCTGGCAGTCTTTGTTGCAAGACACTGGAATTGCGGCGGCAGACGCTGCTTTTATGGGAGATGATGTTGTAGACCTGCCGCCGATGTTACAAAGTGGCTTGGCGATTGCGGTGCCTGCTGCTCCAGAAATGGTGCTGAGCCACGCACATTATGTAACGCAAAAAACTGGCGGTAATGGTGCTGTGCGCGAAGTATGTGAACTCATCATGCAAGTACAAGAGACTTTTGAGGCAACTATGCAGCCATTTTTAACTCAGGCAAACATGGCGAACTAAGGCTGCAAAAATGAAACGCGGCTCAACTTTATTGTTTCCAATTATATTATTGGCTTTTTTAGCTGGACTAACCTATTGGATGAATATCAAGGTACAACCAGCACCACCACGGCCGGACGGTGCGTTGCGGCATGACCCTGATTATTACTTGAAGAACTTTAAAAGCACGACCACTGATGTGAATGGTAAATTGCGTTATCGTCTGGAAGCGGATTTAATGAAGCATTTTCCTGATGATGACAGCACAGAGTTAACGCAACCAATTTTTACCCAGTACGATGCTGGCAAGCAATATGTACGGGTTGTAGGTGCTTTTGGTGAGGTCTCCAGCAATGGCGAGGACATTAAAATTTATAAAGATGTGGTGGTCAAACGTGAACCATGGGGTGACAAAGGTTTGATGACGCTTGAAACTGATTATCTACATATTTTGCCAGAAGAAGACATTGTGTTGACGCAAAAACCTGTAGTGATTAAACAAGCACCTGATACAGTAGTACACGCCACTGGCATGGTGTATGAAAAGGCCAAGCAGAAGGTGACGCTGTTGAACCGTGTGCGTGCACATTATGTACAACCTAAGAAGGCTACGAAAAAACCAGTTAACACTTTAGCCAACAAATCGAATAAACGTGCGTTAAAAGAAGTCAAAGTGTTGCGCAATAAAGCCAACGAGCCTAAAAACCTGCCGAACGACGCACGAAACAAGGAATGAAACGCAAGTGCTCAGGACTGATATAATCCTAGATGCCAATTGATTGGAGCAAAAAGAATGCAAATACAATTTAAACAAGCCTTATCGATGCTCAACACAGCGAAACACTGGACGCTAGCGGCAATGTTGATGGCAACTGCCAACATCGCCATGGCAGAGTCTTCAGACCGCGACCAGCCGATTGATTTGGAAGCAGATGCAGTAGAGGTCGATGATGCCAAACAGACCAGCACCTATATTGGCAATGTGATTCTCACGCAAGGAACCTTGGTAATTAAAGCGGACAAGCTGATCGTACGTGAAGACAAAAATGGCTTTCAACACAGCACCTCGCTAGGCAATCCAACTACGTTTAAGCAAAAGCGCACAGGTAAAGACGAGTGGCTGCAAGGAAGTGCGCTGCGCATTGAGTATGATGGCCGTATGGATAAGGTAAAACTGTTTAAAAAAGCTTGGGTTAAACGTGGTGAAGACATTGTGCATGGTGACTACATTATGTATGACGCCATTGCTGAATACGCTGAAGTTAAAGGTGGCACTAAATCTGCAACTAACCCAACAGGACGCGTAAAAGCGGTAATTCAACCTAGAAAACGCGACAAGTAACAGCTAGAACTAGCGTTAAGAATAAGAACAATGAGTGAATTTATTGTAGAGAACCTGCAAAAATCCTATAAGTCGCGTATGGTCGTGCAGGATATTTCCTTACGGCTCAACAGTGGTGAAGTGGTTGGATTGCTAGGGCCTAACGGAGCTGGCAAGACCACCAGTTTTTACATGATGGTTGGTTTGGTGCGGTTGGATGCAGGACGTATTTTTTTAGATGGCAAAAATTTAAGCCGTATGCCAATTCACATGCGAGCACGCATGGGTTTAGCCTACTTGCCACAAGAGCCGTCTATTTTTAGAAAGCTGAGTGTTGCTGACAATATTCTGGCAGTGCTGGAGTTACAAGGTTTAACAGCCCGTCAACGCACGCATCAATTAGAACAACTGTTAGAAGAGCTGCATATTACACATATTCGTGATAGTGCTGCAGTGAGTTTATCAGGCGGTGAGCGCCGCCGTGTAGAGATCGCGCGCTGCCTGGCAACGAACCCTAACTTTATTTTGCTGGATGAGCCTTTTGCAGGGATCGACCCAATTGCTGTGATCGACATTCAAAAAATCATTCAGTTTTTGGCCCAACGTAATATCGGTGTGTTGATTACTGACCACAACGTGCGCGAGACCTTGGGTATCTGTGATCGCGCTTATATTGTGAACCAAGGTCAGGTATTTGCCTCAGGTAAGCCAGAAGAAATTGTCGCCAATGAAAGTGTTAAAGAAGTGTATTTAGGTAAACATTTTAGTTTATGAAGCAAGGATTACAACTCAGGTTTTCACAAAACCTGTCACTCACCCCACAATTGCAACAAGCGATTAAGCTATTGCAAATGTCTACGCTCGACCTCAATCAAGAGATCGATGCATTGCTACAAACCAATCCTTTACTCGAGCGTGGAGACAAAAACGAAGACGAGTATGGCAATCCAGTTGATGCAGGGACAGAAAATAGTGATGCCAATAAAGAAGCTACCCCTGAACCAGAGTCACCGAATGCAGAAACACTTAAGACATTAGAAGAAATACAGCCTCCTAAAAGTACTGAAGCTCCAGCCACCGAAGCGCCGACCACTGCCAGTAATGAAAAGGATGGTCATAATGATCCAGTGGTAGAAGAAGTAGTTGCGCAGACAGGTGAGTTTAAAACCGAGTTCTCTGATGAGTTTGGCGAATTTTCTAATGGTAGCCGTTGGGACGAAAATTCAATCCCAGACGACGATGACAGCGACTTCAGGCCGCAAGAAACACCAGAGTTAACACTGAGAGACCATCTGGTTGACCAGGTCAAGTTGCTGACGCTCTCTGAGCGCGATCAAACATTACTGTTGTTACTGATTGATGCGATCAATGAACATGGTTATCTAGACGATCAATTAGAAAATATTGCGCTACAAATTCCAGAAGTATTTGAAGTCGAAGTATTAGAGCTGCAAACGGCACTGCGTCATCTACAAAACTTGGATCCTATTGGAGTGGGTGCACGTGACTTAAAAGAATGCTTGCTGCTACAGCTTGAAGCATTGGAAGATACCCCCCCTGGGCTGGCATTAGCCAAAGCCATAGTGTCCGAACACCTGAATACATTGGGTGCGCGTGATTATAATAAAATTAAAAAAGCGCTCTCTTGTTCAGATGAAGCTTTAAAGGTTACACAACAACTTATCACGCAGCTTAACCCACGCCCAGGTAGCGACTTCGCCAGAATTGGTTCTGAGCACTTTATTCAACATGAAGTTGAAGTCAAAAAGGTCAAAGGGATCTGGGTCGTTAACCTCAACGAAAGCGTAATCCCCAAGCTTAAAATCAATCAACTGTATGCAGGTATCTTAAAGCGCAACCGTGATAGTTCCAGCCAGTATCTACAAAGCCAGATGCAAGAAGCCAAATGGATGATCAAAAATATCCAGCAACGCTTTGCAACCATCTTGCGCGTATCTCAAGCGATTGTTGATCGCCAGCGTAATTTTTTAGAATATGGTGAAGTTGCAATGCGGCCATTAGTCTTGCGCGAGATCGCTGATGAGCTTGGCTTGCATGAGTCAACTATCTCACGTGTGACGACACATAAATACATGCTGACCCCACGCGGCATTTTTGAGTTGAAATACTTCTTTGGCAGTGCAGTTGCGACAGAAGCAGGCGGCACATGTTCTGCCACAGCGATTCGTGCACTGATTAAAAAAATGGTCGAAGATGAGAATCCTAAAAAACCGTATTCAGATAATCAGATCACGCAGTTATTAGGTGAACAAGGCATTAAAGTCGCACGTAGAACCATCGCTAAATACCGTGAATCGATGAGCATCCCACCTGCTAGCTTGCGCAAATCACTTTAAATAATTTTTACTGCAACGACCATGATTGCAATATCTCATAGCGTATCCCATTGGGCGTTGAACAAGATTCTACCAATACAAACTCACTGGCCTGCCAATGAATAGGTGGCACGGCTAACGCATAAGGCTGCTTGACTTTGCGCACCATAGTCACATGTGCGCGATAGGGCCTGTCATGTAAAAAGATCGGCAATGGTTTTACGATGGCGATTAACGCTTGCACCAGATCCAACATAGCCTTGGGTTGTTGACTGACTGTTAAACACAAAATCCGTGGTTCCTGCCAATGCGCAAGACCATCCAATACAAACTCAAATTTTGCTGCTGTGATTTGACCAACGCTATCGACAATTGCTTGCTGTGTAGCAGCATCAATCATACCCAGATATAACAGTGTCAAGTGAAGGTTTTCTGGTCTGAGATGGCGAACATTAGACAGCGCAACCCTTTGGTTTAATGCATAAATCTCAGCACGTACTGATTGGCTCGGCCACAGCGCAAAAAACAGGCGTTTCATCGCAAGCTAGCCCAGCTTGCGACTAAACTTTGGCAACTTGGTGTCGCAAAAACACCCATTGATCTTGTGTTGAGTCGGCCTCTGAATAAGCATAGCCTTCATAATCAAACTGTTTTAAAGCTTCTGGCTCCGTCAACTTGTGATCAATACAATATCGACTCATCAAACCACGCGCTTTTTTCGCATAAAAGCTGATCATTTTATATTGCCCATTTTTCCAATCTTTAAACACAGGGGTGATCACACGTGCAGATGTTTTTTTGGCCTGTACCGCTTTAAAGTATTCATTGGAAGCCAAGTTGATCAAGATACCATCTTCCATGGCTGGATCTCGCATCAGTGCCTGACGCAATTGATCGCCCCAGAATTCATATAAGTTTTTTCCGGTTTCATTGGCTAACTTTGTGCCCATTTCCAAACGGTATGGTTGAATCAGGTCCAACGGTTTTAGCACGCCATATAACCCTGACAAAATGCGCAAGTGGCTCTGTGCGTAGTCCAAATCTTGCATTTGCAAACTCTCTGCATCCAACCCAGTATAGACATCTCCCTTAAATGCCAGCACCGCTTGCTTCGCATTATTCAGATCAAAAGGTGGCTGCCAACTTTGAAATCGGGCAACATTCAAGCCAGCAAGCTTGTCACTCAATGACATCAATTGCGCTACATCAACGACATCCAAGCTTTTCAATGTTTTAATTAAGACTGTTGACTGCTTTAAAAAGTCTGGTTGCGTATGTGCTGTTATAGTCGGTGGCGTCTCAAAATCCAGTGTTTTTGCAGGTGAAATGACGATTAACATAGGCGTTTACCGAGTGTAATAATGACGTATGCAGCACATTGTATCAAAACTTATCTCGAGCAATACAATAGACATCAACAGTGAACGACAAAAATACGGGTACTTTTTACGTTAATTCTCGTAATAAAGGGGCAAAATTGGCCCATTTGGTTAGTTGCGCAGAATTTTTAGAGGAGTAAACTGAAAGTGTTTTGTGGCATTTTGCCAGCAAAACACTTTAACAAGAAGGAGCAATGTATGAATTTACAAGTAACAGGTCATCATTTAGAAGTCACTCCTGCATTACGTGAGTATGTGCAAAACAAACTCACGCGCATTAGCAATCACTTTGATCATGTGATCGATGTGAAAGTCACAATGCGTGTTGAAAAGCTCGCCCAAAAGGTTGAAGCTACACTACATGTACCTGGCAATGATTTACATGCCGAATCATCAAACGACAATATGTATAGCGCGATCGATACGTTAACCGACAAACTCGATCGTCAGGTGTTAAAACACAAAGAAAAGTCAGGCGACCATCACAAAGCCAATGGCGCTGTCAAACACCAACAACTGAATTAAAACGCACAGTACCCCTGTGCCAGTTGGCTAATGCTAACTAACAAAATCGCCACCAATATTCGGTGGCGATTTTCTTTTCCAGCTCCCGCCTAATCAATAATCAACGGTATACTAGTCATTATTGGTTTAACTAAATATACACGTATGGCTGAAATCAGTGTCACAGAACTCTATGAAGCAAACCGCAGCAAACTCAAGCTCAAATGGGTTGCAGGGCTAACTGGTGGCGACAACACATTAACAAGCAAAGCTGTTACTAAGCCAACGCTGGCACTGATAGGACATGGTAACTATGTTTACCCTAATCGTGTACATGTAATAGGTTGTGCTGAAATGGACTTTCTCGGCAGCCTCTCCGAAGCTGATGCAAAAGCAGCAATCAGCAATCTTTACTCAACTGACCTAGCAGCAGTGATCATTGCCAATGGTGACGCAGTACCTGAAGCCATTATTGACTATGCAAATCAGTATCAGGCTCCCTTATTCACGTCCAAACTACCCAGCCCTGCACTGATGGATATGTTAAGCCACTTTTTATCACATGCAGTAGCAGACAGCATTAGCAAACATGGTGTCTTTATGGAGGTGCAAGGCTTTGGCGCATTGATTCAAGGTGACGCGGCGATTGGTAAGAGTGAATTAGCCTTAGAACTGATTACCCGTGGTCACCGATTAGTAGCAGATGACATCGTGGACTTTTTTCACATCTCACCAGAACGTATCGAAGGTCGCTGTCCGCCACTACTACAGGATTTTTTAGAGGTCCGTGGCTTAGGTGTGATGAATATCCGCGCGCTGTATGGCGATAACGCCGTCAAACCTACTAAGCCATTGGACTTGATTATTCAACTGGAAGAAGCCAATACAGAAAGCTTGTTAAAACTCGACAGGCTCAAAATGAATACACAGCACGAAACGATCTTAGACGTAAAAATTCCAAAATTTACGATCCCAATTGCTGCTGGGCGTAATATTGCTGTGTTGGTTGAGGTTGCAATCCGCAACCATATTTTGTTAATGCGTGGGATTAATAGCACGAAACAATTCACCCAGCGACAAAAACAAGCAATGAAAAAATCTAACTAATTGATATACTAAACTGAATTTATACTAAAGCACTGAGTATATGCGCCAACTGATTATTGTGACAGGACTGTCAGGGTCTGGAAAAAGTATTGTTCTGCGTGAACTGGAAGATTGTGGTTATTATTGTATTGATAATTTACCTGCCACCATTCTGCCGAATATTTCACAGCACCTGAATGCAGAGCATGAACTAGTCGCCATCAGTATTGATAGCCGCAGTGCGCATATCGACAAACTGCCAGAGCATGTCAACACACTAAATAATCTGGGCTTTCCGTCCAAGGTGATTTACCTTGAGTCCAATGTTGAAACGCTTGTTAAACGCTTTAGTGAAACCAGACGTAAGCATCCACTGAGTACCGATGACATCACGTTGGCAGAGAGTATTTCTGCTGAGCGAGAGTTATTAGGCTCACTCAGTGCACTCGGTCATGTGATTGATACCAGCCATTTGAGTGCTAAAGCCTTGCGTAACTGGGTAAAAGACTTTGTAGAACTACCGCATACAGGCCTCACGCTACTGTTCACCTCCTTTGGTTTTAAGCATGGGATACCGCTAGATGCCGACTATGTATTTGATGTGCGTTGTTTGCCCAACCCACATTATGATGCGAAGTTAAAACCAATGACGGGGAAAGATGCACATGTGCAAGCATTTTTACAGAGGCATGAGGCCGTTGATGCCATGATTCAAGATATTCATAACTATCTGCATACCTGGTTACCGCACTTTATTGCGGACAACCGCAGTTACTTGACTGTTGCTATTGGCTGCACTGGTGGGCAACACCGCTCAGTGTATATCGTTGAAACCTTGGCACAAAACTTCAAAGAAGAACAAAACGTATTGGTCAGGCACCGAGAGCTAAATTAGTCTAAGATAGTCATAATCTCGCAATCACAGAAAAAAATTAATATGATTGGTATCATGCTTGTTGCACATGGCGGCATCGCAGAAAGCTTAATGTCCTGTGCGGCGCACATGCTGGGTCAGCAACCCGAGCAGTGCGTTGCGTTGCCCATTGATAGCCATGATGACTTCAGTAAAATGATTCCACGTATCAAAACTTGTATTGATGCACTCAATCAGGGGCATGGCGTGATTATATTAACGGACGTTATGGGGGGCACTCCCTGCAATACCATGCAACAGTTTGTAGTGCCGGATCAAGTAGAAGTCATCGCAGGAATGAATGTGCCCATGTTAATACGCACACTAAATTATCGTGACCAAACATTACAGTTTGTGGTAAAAAAGGCTATTAGTGGTGGTATCGATGGAGTGCTGCAGCTCAGCAATAAAGATTAGTTTGAAGCGAATCGTTGGAAATTAAAAGGTAACAATATGACTCGTCAAGAAGTCTCAATTCAGAATAAATTAGGGCTACATGCTCGGGCCTCGACCAAGCTTACACAAACTGCCAGCCAATTTCGCAGTGATGTCTGGCTGTCTCGCAATGAACGCCGCGTAAACGCCAAGAGTATTATGGGGGTTATGATGCTGGCTGCGGCAAAAGGCACTGTCGTCACTGTTGAGGCCAATGGTGAAGATGAAACAATGGCCGTTGAAGCCATCTGCGCACTGGTGAACGACAAGTTTGGAGAAGGTGAATAAACTTGACCAGCATTACGCTGCATGGAGTTGGCGTCTCTGAAGGCTATGCGATCGGTGAGGCGCACCGCGTCTCACATGCCCTGTTCGAAGTCTCGCACTACCCCATCCCAGAGTCGCACTTGGCTGCTGAGATCAACCGCTACACTTCTGCCATTAATGCAGTCAAACAAGAGCTGTATCAGGTTCACCAGCAGTTTTTAAGTCACGCACCTGAGTCACTCAGCGGCCTAATGAGCACACATTTGCTGTTGTTAAATGACAAACTCATCTCAGAAAAGCCCAAACAATTGATTCAATCACACGCATGTAACGCGGAATGGGCGATTAAACTGCAAATGGATGAGCTGGTTGCTGAGTTTGACCACATTGAAGATGCCTACTTGCGTGAGCGCAAACAAGACGTTTTACACGTTGTGGAACGCATCATCAAAGTGCTACTAGGCCTGCCAAACCCATTTGCGCCAGCCAAAGAAGATGGCACACCTTCAAAAGAAAATGCCATCCTAGTGGCGCATGACCTATCTCCTGCTGATGCGATTCAGTTTAAGCAAGATCACTTTGCTGCCTTTATCACTGATGTCGGAGGGACTAATTCGCATACGGCTATTCTCGCCCGCAGCTTAAATATCCCAGCCATTGTGGCGCTGCAACGTGCTCGCGACTTTATTTTAGAAGGTGACCAATTGATTATTGACGGTGAGGCTGGCGTCGTCACCGTCAACCCAAGTCCAGCAATCTTAGCTGAGTACCAGCTGCGTAAAGAAGCCTGGGAGCTAGAGCAACAACGACTGCAACGCTTAAAAGATACCAAACCCATCACGCTTTTTGGTACACCAATTAGTTTGATGGGAAATATTGAAGTCCCAGATGATGTCGAAGCAGTCAAAGCTGCAGGCGGCGCTGGCATTGGCTTATTTCGTACTGAGTTTTTGTTTATGAATCAGGACAGACTACCTGATGAGGAAACACAATTTCAGTCCTATAAAGCAGTCGCGCAAACCATGCAAGACTTACCCGTGACCATTCGCACATTAGACCTTGGAGCCGATAAGTTGCTGGATAGTGATGGGCCGAAACTTGGTGCAAACCCCGCACTCGGCTTACGTGCAATCCGTTATAGCTTGGCCGAACCAACAGTTTTTGTCACTCAACTGCGTGCGATCTTACGTGCGTCGGCATTTGGCACGCTTAAAATTTTAATCCCAATGCTCACAACACTGGCTGAGCTAAGGCAAACACAAAAACTCATTACTCAAACCAAAGCTTTTTTGCGTGAAGAAGGCGTGCCATTTGATGAGAATATTGAAATCGGCGGCATGATAGAAATCCCTGCCGCAGCCATCAATGCCGAAGCAATAGCACAAGAGCTGGACTTTCTATCGATTGGCACCAATGACCTGATTCAATACACCTTAGCCATTGACCGAACCGATGATGCCGTTGCACACCTGTATAACCCATTACATCCGTCAATTTTACGACTGATCGAAATGACCATCCAGGCCTGTACAAAACACAACAAAAGCTTATCACTTTGTGGCGAAATGGCAGGCGACCCCAAACTAACCAAGCTACTGGTTGGTATGGGTTTACGAGAGCTTTCTATGCACCCTTCTCATTTGTTGCGTGTGAAGCAACAAGTTTTACACAGCGAAATCAAAAAACTGGATAAACTAGCGAAAAAGGTGCTGGAACTCTCGGACATCACAAAAATCGAACTTTTAGTGGAAAAAATGCATCAGCAGTAGTGTCCTCTTGATAAATGCTGTTTATGCACCCATATACATCATAGGAGGTAGAAAAAATGGCTGAAGAAATCGAAATCAATCCAATGGAAGACCCAAGCAGTGACGATAGAAACATCGCCACTATTACGCATTTAGGTGGTATCGTCTTATTTTTTGTTCCATCACTGATTGTTTGGTTACTCAAAAAAGATGAAGGCGGCTTTATCGAGCAACAATCACGTGAAGCTTTAAACTTTCAAGTCACAGTAGTAATTGCAATGTTTATCGCCAATATTCTTGTTTGGATTCTCATTGGCATTTTATTAGTACCCGCCATCTGGTTAGCTAATATTTTCTTTTGTATTTTTGCTGCTGTTGCCACAAGCAAAGGCGAAGAATACCGTTATCCATTCACTTTGAGACTCATTAACTAAGCATAAAATGTGTGTATTTACATTCAACATTTTTAAGGAAAATACGTGAGTAACCCACTGTTATCTGGCCAAGGCTTACCCCAATTTGATCAAATTAAACCCGAGCACGTCAGCCCTGCAATTGATGCACTACTGGCCGAGGGGCGCAAGCTTATTGAAACATTAGCCACCACTGAAACTGCGCCAACCTGGGAAAGCTTTGCACTACCCTTAGAAGACCATAGTGAAAAACTTAGTAGAGCATGGGGGCCAGTGGGACATATGAATGCCGTGGTTAACACGCCAGAATTACGCGAAGCCTACAACGACAATCTGACCAAGCTCTCTGCCTACTACAGCGATTTATCGCAGGACGAGCGCTTGTACCAAAAATTTAAGGGCATTCAAAGCAGCGATGCTTTTAGCTCATTGACAGCTACGCAACAAAAAATCATTAATAACGAGGTACGCGACTTTAAACTTGGTGGTGCTGAGTTACCAGAGGACAAAAAAGCACGCTACAAAGAAATCGCCAAGCAACTATCCAAGCTTAGCAGTCAGTTTTCGGATAATGTATTAGACGCAACTAATGACTACTCGCACTTGGTCACGAACGAAGCTGAGTTAAGTGGACTACCAGCTGACGCGATTGAAGCCGCCAAGGCTGCGGCAGAAGAAAATAACCAGCAAGGTTGGCTGTTTACTTTGCACTTTCCGTCCTATTTACCCGTGATGCAATATGCCGATAATCAGGCCTTAAGGGAAACCCTATACCGCGCCTATTCTACCCGTGCATCAGAGTTTGGTAGTTCAGAACTAGATAACACCCCACTGATTGCAAACATCTTAAAGTTGCGTGACGAAGAAGCAAAACTGCTGGACTTTGCCAACTATGCGGAGTCGTCGCTGGCAACCAAGATGGCTGATACGCCTGAGCAGGTAAAAGATTTTTTAGCGACCTTGGCCAAGCGTGCAAAACCATTTGCTAAGCAAGATATGGCTGACCTAAAAGCCTATGGCAAAACCTTAGGCTTTGATGCACTCAAAGCTTGGGATATTAGCTATGTGAGTGAAAAGCTCCGGCAAGAAAAATACGCTTTTTCTGATCAAGAAGTAAAGCAGTACTTACCTGAAAATAAAGTCAAAGCAGGCTTGTTTAAAGTTGTCGAAACCATCTTTGGTGTGCAAATCACACCTGCTGAAGCACCCATATGGCACGAAAACGCAAGCTTTTATCAAATCAATAATGCACAAGGTCAGGCGATTGCCTATTTTTACTTTGACCTTTATGCGCGTAAAGGCAAACGTGGTGGCGCATGGATGGATGAGTGCATTACCCGGCGTAAAACACCAGCGGGTATTGAACTGCCTGTTGCCTATTTGACCTGTAACTTCTCAGCACCCGTTGGCAACAAGCCAGCATTGTTCACGCACGATGAAGTCGAAACCTTTTTCCATGAATTTGGGCATGGGTTACACCATATGCTTACACAAGTGGATGAATACAGTGTCTCAGGTATCAAAGGTGTCGAGTGGGATGCGGTCGAACTGCCAAGCCAGTTTATGGAAAACTTCTGCTGGGAATGGGAAGTCCTCAAAAACATGACTGCTCACGTTGAAACAGGTAAACCATTACCTCGCGAGTTATTTGACAAAATGCTCGCGGCCAAGAATTATCAAGCAGGCATGCAAACCGCACGACAGATTGAGTTTGCCTTATTTGATATTCGCCTGCACAGTGAGTTTGACCCGAACGGAAAACAAACTTCACAAGATGTCATTGAACAAGTACGCGAAGAAGTGGCCGTAAGCATTCCACCCAAATGGAATCGTTTCCAGAATGGTTTTAGCCACATTTTTGCTGGTGGTTATGCAGCGGGCTATTACAGCTATAAATGGGCAGAAGTACTGAGTGCAGATGCTTATAGCCTATTTGAGGAGTTAGGCGTACTGTCAGAAGAAGCGGGAACACGCTTTAAAACCGAAGTATTGGAGCAAGGTGGGAGCCGTACTGCAATGGAATCTTTTGTGGCATTCAGAGGCCGTGAGCCTAGCATGGATGCCTTGTTACGACACAATGGCATGTCTGAAGGAACAATGTAGCGCGCTAAGCGCTACATTGTTCATCTACACGGTTATTGTGACAACACTTTAACCGCTTGTTTGGTCGTCCAAACCCCATTCGCGATCATGTCATAGTTGACCAAAGCCGCTTGATAGGCATCGTTACCTGGGGCGGCAACGGCATCTTTGACAACATACACTTTAAAACCGTTTTCCATTAACGCACGCATATGCGAATCAACACACAGGTTGGCGACCATACCACTCAACACCACGGTATGAATATCTCGGCTACGTAACTGATAAATCAAATCGTTGCTTTCAGGGCCATACATTTTGTGCGGTGCAACGACAATAGTTTGTCCATCATTGATATAGGGCTTGTATGGCGCATAAAAATCAGCACCTGACCCTTCAAAACCTTTAGAGTCTGACAAACTTGTTCGGTGTAATGCTTTCATCTCTAATAGTTGGCGCTGTAAATTGCCTGCATTTGCCCAGTCGCTATCCACTTTGGTATAAATTAACGGGTCAACAGCCAACATAACCCCATACTGCTTTGCAGCCTGCATCAAGCTTTCAATATTTTTGACCGTACCCAGCGCTTGCATATTTTCTTTCAATAATCCGTACAGTTTTCCGTCTTGATGCAAAAAATCATTTTGCGGATCAGTCACCAGCACAGCAGTGTGTTGCTTGTCTATGCTAGGCAGCTCTGTTGCACTAGCTGTTGGTAAAATGGATAAGCCAATCGGTAATATCATTAATAGCTTGCTTAATCGTATGTTCATTTTGAGTTCTCCTTGCTTCTTGGTTACATATGCCCTTGGTTAATCAAGAGACAAGGCCATTTTGCAAGCTTAGGCTTTTAAACTATGTAGCAATCGCTACACAAGTAGCAAAATTTTTTAAACTAAGATATTGATGAAAAACAATAAGCTCACGTCATGCCTTGTGTAACATTCGCTACAGATTCATTGGTTCAGCGCTGGTATAAGCTAAGATACATCTAAGGAAATAACCATGCTTAACAAACATGATTGTCTAGAAACAACATTAGAGGCGTACTTACCACTCACAGCGCTTGGAAAAAACATACTCCTAGCGGATGTCAACTATGCCAGCTTTGATGAAACGGCCGAGATCATTCACAAAGGGCAAGTGGTTTCAGGTGCTTATCTGGTATTAAATGGGCAGCTTAGAGTGTACACCTACACCCCTCAAGGAAAAGTTGCCACGTTGTATTTCATTCGTCCAGGTGAGACCTGCGTACTGGCCCTGAATTGTCTTTTTAACCAGCTGCGTTATCCGGCCTGGGTAGAATCTTCCCCTGAGACGACTGTTGCGATCATCCCTGGTACGGTTTATCGCAAACTGTTTACGACAGAACAATCTATACAGGACATGACAGTCAAAGCACTATCTACAGTAGTCTTTCGCCTGATGAATGAGTTGGAGCAAATACACGCCTGTCATTTAAACCAACGACTCGCCAGCTTTTTACTAAATCATGCCTCTACCCAGGGTGAGGTTCACATGACACAGCAAATGTTAGCTGAGCACTTAGGTACAACACGTGAAGTCATTGCACGTTTAATACAACAGTTCACCAACCAAGGGCTGGTCTCGACCAAACGGGGTACCGTAGCGATTAAAGATGAAAAAGGCCTGACAGCCATCGCTATACCAGTAATGGCTTAACACCAAAAAGAAAGCCCCGTGTTACGGGGCTTTTGTCTCAAGGGATGAGCTAGACTCACCTTACTTCCAGACGCTTACTGGTTCCTCCTGCTTTTTTAGGCAGAACTAATTCAAGCACTCCGTCTTTATACTCTGCCTCCGCTTGGGTCTCGTCAAGATCCGTATCCAGTGCAAAACTGCGAGATACTTTACCAAAGTAACGTTCACTGCGTATCACTTTAGTCTCTTCTTTTTCCTCTTCCTCACGGTGCATTTCAGCAGAAATACTCACGATGTTACCATCGACCTCAACATGGATATCTTCCTTCTTCACGCCTGGGATATCAGCATGAATCGTGTATTGCTTTTGGTCTTCCTGTACATCTAGTTTAATCTGTGGTGCTGCATGGTTTTTGCTTAAAACAGGCCTAAAAAAACCTTCAAACACATCATCTAATGAATCGCTTACATCCATTTTGAAGGGATCAAAACGGGATAGGTTAGCCATGATAATCTCCTTTCAACTCAATGTTGTCATGTCGTATAAATCAGGTTACGCTTATGTCTGGTTCAAGTTTTGATTTGTGTCAAAAGTACTCACAAACTCAACATCAATGCACTCGCAAAAATGCTTAACCACTAAACTGACTTTCAATGATTGAGGGAAGATCGCCATGCCTGATATTGATGTTTCTTATCCTGCCATCGCAGTCGCTGTTGTCGCCAACTTTATCTTAGGCTTTCTCTGGTACACTTTTTTGTTTAAACGCACATGGGCCATCGAAATGGGCTTTGACCCTGATATGGAACCCGAAAAAGGTGAAATGCAAAAAGGTATGCTACTCGCCATTCTAGGTAACTTTCTGATGGCATGGGTGTTAGCACATAACATTGCCATTTGGAATCCAACCACCTGGGGACTTGCTGCCAGTGAATACGCGAATGCTTGCCGTGCTTTAATGGCAGCGTTTTACACTTGGTTGGGTTTTAGTGTGCCTTTACTACTCAGTGGTGTGGCCTGGGGTAAACAGTCTTGGAAATTATTTTCAATTAATGCAGCTTATAACTTACTAGCGATGGTTGTTGTGGCAATGATTTTAGTCTTCTTGTAGCTATCGCAGTTGTGATTTCTTTTACTATTGAAACAGATAGGCACTTAACTTCGGAGCAACCGCTTAGCGAAGCGATATTACTAGTGGATAAAACTACGCAATTCAGCCAATTTATTACATGGTCAATTGCGCACATCCAACACATTTTTCAGGCAAACTGGCTAATGAAGAAGCCTGGTTGCACCGTATTGGCAGCATTCGCGCGAATGTTTCGTGTAAAAGTCATACAGAACTTGATGCATTCACGACTTTAGACAAATGTAACCCCATTGCCCAATGTGAATGTGCTTGGTGTGGCTGTTGTGGTACTGGGCATAATCATATTTTGGCTATCCACCAACAATGTGAACACTACTTTGATGCCGCTTAAATCTGTATAATCGCTCGCATGAAGCTTGCCACCTGGAATGTTAACTCTCTCAATGTCCGCCTACCTCATGTCCTAGACTGGTTGGCACAAAACCCTGTCGATGCGCTTTGCTTGCAAGAAACGAAGCAAGAGGATAGCAAGTTCCCCTATGCAGAATTAGAGGCTGCGGGTTACAAGGCGATACATAGTGGGCAGAAAACCTATAATGGCGTAGCGATTATTAGCCCGCATGCGATTGAAGAGGTGCAGTTTGACCTGCCAGACTTTTCAGATGAGCAAAAGCGCATTATTGCTGCGACGATTAATGGTGTGCGTGTGATAAATGCTTATGTGGTGAATGGGCAAGCCGTTGGTACTGAGAAATATGATTATAAGTTACGCTGGCTGGCGTCTTTTTATGACTGGATCAAAAGTGAACTTACTGCTCATGAAAAACTTGCCGTATTAGGAGACTATAATATCGCGCCCGATGATCGAGACTGTTATGATCCTGCAGGATGGAAAGATAAAGTCTTGGTCAGCAAACCTGAGCGTGAAGCATTTGAATATATACTGAATTTAGGTTTATACGACAGTTATCGCCTGCACCATGAGGATGCTGGGCAATATAGCTGGTGGGATTATCGTTCTGGTGGTTTTAAGCGTAATCAAGGCTTGCGCATTGATCATATTTTGATTTCGGAAGCACTTAAAACGCTAAGTGAGGATTGTATGATTGACACTGCCCCCAGACAGCTTGAACGCCCTAGTGACCATGCTCCTGTTGTGCTAACACTAAGTAATTAATATACCAAACAATTAAAAAAGGCTGACAATTTGTCAGCCTTTTTTATTGAAGCAAATCAAGAGATATTTGAAATGATCTCGGCAACAACAGATGCACGATTTAACGTATAAAAATGCATATTGCTGACGCCATTATTTTGCATGGTTTCGCAAAGCTGGCTGACCACATCAATACCAAAAGCCTGTAAAGAATCAGCATCATCGTCGCCATACTCTTCCAAGCGTTTGGCTAGCCAGCGCGGAATTTCTGCACCACATACGCGAGAAAAACGTGACAACTGTGTAAAATTATAAATTGGCATCACACCTGGAATAATCGGCACGGTAATACCTAACTTGTCGCACTGTTCTCTAAAGCGGAAAAACGCATCCGCATTATAAAAGTACTGCGTAATCACTGAGTCAGCACCCGCATCAATTTTATTTTTAAGGTTGATCAAATCATCCTTCGGTGATTTGGACTCTGGGTGAAACTCTGGGTACGCAGCCACTTCTAGATGAAAATGATCACCTGTTTCTTCACGAATAAAGCTAACCAGTTCATTGGCGTATTTAAAATCACCACCGCTGACCAAACCAGAAGGCATATCACCACGCAAAGTGACAAGACGCTTAATGCCTTTCTCTTTATATGCACGAATCAATGACTTAATTTCATCCTTTGTCGATGAAATACAAGAAATATGCGGTGCTGCGTGGTAACCAGCATCCTGAATCGCCAAGACAGCATCCATGGTGCGATCACGCGTTGAGCCACCAGCACCAAAAGTCACTGAGTAAAACTCAGGAAAAAACTTAGCTAATGCATCACGCGCATCAGCCATGTTTTGCATGCCTTGTTCCGTTTTGGGCGGGAAGAACTCAAAGCTATAGGTTGTGTTTGACATAAGGTCTCCTAAAACAAATAGCGGTGCAATTTACTTGCACCGCCAGTTTAGAGATTAATAACGATAGTGCTCAGGCTTGTAAGGGCCATCCACTGTTACACCAATATATTCAGCTTGCTCAGGTGTTAACTCAGTTAACTGTGCATTCAATGTTTTCAGTTGCAGTCTAGCTACTTTTTCATCTAAATGCTTAGGCAATGTATACACACCTACTGGATAGTCTGCTGTTTTTGTAAATAGCTCAATTTGTGCAATCGTTTGATTAGCAAAACTAGAACTCATGACATAACTTGGGTGACCGGTACCACAACCCAAGTTCACTAAACGCCCTTTAGCCAACAAGGTAATACGCTTACCATCTGGGAAAATCACATGATCAACTTGTGGTTTAATCTCTTCCCACTCATATTGCTCTAGTGAAGCCACGTCGATTTCGTTATCGAAGTGACCAATATTACACACGATGGCTTCGTTCTTCATTTTCACCATGTGGTCATGTTGGATCACATTGTAGTTACCTGTCGTTGTCACAAAAATATCGCCATGCTCGCACGCATAATCCATGGTAACAACACGGTAGCCTTCCATCGCAGCCTGTAGTGCGCAAATAGGGTCAATTTCTGTTACCCAAACTTGTGCAGATAAAGCACGTAATGCTTGAGCAGAACCTTTACCTACATCACCGTAGCCCGCTACAACAGCAATCTTACCTGCCACCATCACGTCAGTTGCACGTTTGATACCGTCTACTAAAGACTCGCGGCAACCATATAAGTTATCAAACTTAGATTTGGTCACAGAGTCATTTACGTTAATCGCTGGGAACGCTAAGTTACCCGCTTGATGCATTTGGTATAAACGATTCACACCAGTGGTCGTTTCTTCTGTAACACCTTTAATTTCTGCTAAGCGTGTTGAGTACCATTTAGGGTCTGTTTTCAGTTTTGCTTTAATCGCATTAAATAAGCAAATTTCTTCTTCAGAGCCTGGGTTATCTAACACAGATAAATCTGACTCAGCGTCTTTACCTAAATGTAGTAGCAATGTTGCATCACCGCCATCATCTAAAATCATGTTTGAGTAACCACCGTCGGCCCACTCAAAAATACGGTGTGTGTAATCCCAGTATTCTTCTAATGTTTCGCCTTTTACCGCAAAAACAGGTGTACCACCTGCAGCAATCGCAGCCGCAGCATGATCTTGTGTTGAGTAGATGTTACATGACGCCCAGCGTACCTCAGCACCTAGGTCTATCAACGTTTCGATCAGTACAGCAGTTTGAATGGTCATGTGTAATGACCCTGTGATGCGCGCGCCTTTTAGCGGTTGATCTTTTGAAAATTCTTCGCGAATCGCCATCAAGCCTGGCATTTCTGTCTCAGCAATGGCAATCTCTTTACGGCCAAAATCGGCTAAACCAATATCAGCTATCACGTAATCTTGGATATCAGCTACAGTGTTCATATTAATCCTTTAAAAAATGAAAACTGAGCAGGGAATGTGGTTTGTCCACTTTTTATTCCTTGCTCGCACAATGATAAAAGTGAACGCGGTTTCAAATTTCTGAGCCTGGGAGTATAGAAGACTCTCGCAGCGTTCCTCAGAACAGGGGTATTATATCTTTAAATCAATTATTTGCAATCTCACGGCTTGTTACGCGATCATCGCGTCTTCTTTGCTCCAAATCTCTTCTACATTTTTAATACCCCAAGCTTTAGGGTCTTCTAAACCGATAATTTTGTCAGCAGCGTGCGTCAAATCAACGTCTTCTACATTAAGATACGTTCTTGAATGTGTGGCAAAAAACACTCTGACCATTGGTGTTAGCAAAGATTCTTTATTTTGATCGATCACCACTGCTAGTCGCTCAGAATCCAATTTGACGGTTGACCCAATCGGATAAATCCCCAGGCTTTTTACAAATGCTTTAAATATCACCTCATCAAACTGACCTTGCCATTGTGCCATTCTTTGCAGCGAAACCGCAGGCTCCCAACCTTCTTTGTATGGTCGGTTAGAGCTAATCGCATCATACACATCGCAAATCGCCCCCATGCGCGCAAAAATGCTGATTTCTTCTGCTTCATATCGCTCTGGATAACCTGTGCCATCGAATTTTTCGTGATGATGTAAACATACATCTAATGCGACAGAGTCACTAATACTCGCCTCTTTCAGCATCTCATAGCCATGCTGTGCATGCTGCTGCACGATTACGTACTCTTCATCAGTCAACTTGCCAGGCTTGTTTAAAATTTCCAAGGGCACTCGTGCTTTACCAATATCATGTAACAAACCAGCCATACCCACTTGTTGTATTTCTGACTCTGACAAACTCAACTGTTTCCCAAGCGCAATCATCAAACCGCAGACAGCAACAGAATGCATATAGGTGTAGTCATCTTTATTCTTTAGCCTGGCCAAGCTGATGAGCGCACTTTCATTACGCTCGATTGAGGCTGTCACATCATCCACTACCGAATCCAGCGATGCTGTATCGATGGCTTTGCCCATTCTGACATCATCAAACATGGATTGGACGGCTTTTTTTGCCGATGCAATCGCTGCCACAGCTTTTGCATGTTCTACCTGCGCACTAACAGGCTCTTGTGGCTCGGGGATTTTTTCTTCTATCACCTCTGCATCTGCAGTTGGGACTTCTTGAATAACGGGGTCTTGTGGCTCAAGAGAGGCTTCAACAATGTCATCATCACGGGGTGGTTCTTCAAGGACTTCAACATCTTTGCCCTTTTCCACGTTAATAATCACCGTTTTTACGTTTGACCGTTGCAACTTAAGCAGATCTTTTTCATTTTTTAAAATGAATTTTGTTTTCCAAAAAGGATGGTCCATCCATGCACCCTCTAAAGCATGGATATGCATTCCCAATCTGACCTGCCCTACTTTAATTGTTTTCAGCATGCGCAATAGTTTCACACAGCAGTCACAAAATAGATTGGAAAAAAAGAGGGCAAAAGCCCTCTCCTTCATCAAAAACAATTTTTTACAAACCTGCAGCAGCCTTTAATGTAGCCGCTTTTTCTGTCGCTTCCCAGGTAAACTCTGGCTCATCACGGCCAAAGTGCCCATAGGCAGCTGTCTTAGTATAGATCGGACGCAGTAAATCCAACATTTTGACAATGCCTTTAGGACGTAAATCAAAGTGCTCACGGACTAATTCAGTGATCTTCTCATCAGCAATTTTACCTGTGCCATAAGTGTCCACCATGATCGAGGTCGGCTGCGCCACGCCAATCGCATAGCTCACTTGTACCAGACACTTTTCAGCTAACCCTGCTGCCACAATATTTTTTGCGACATAGCGACCAGCATAAGCAGCGGAACGGTCAACTTTCGTTGGGTCTTTACCAGAGAACGCACCACCACCATGCGGTGCTGCACCGCCATAAGTATCCACAATAATTTTACGGCCTGTTAAACCAGAATCACCTTGAGGGCCACCAATCACAAAACGACCAGTCGGATTAATCAAATATTTGATGTCGCCATTGATTAATTCTTGCGGTAGTACTGGTTTGATAATTTCTTCAATTGTCGCTTCGCGAATGTCTTCTAAGCTGATTTCGGCATCATGTTGTGTTGAAACCAATACCGTATCAATCTTAGTTGGTTTACCATCAACATATTGCAAAGTTACTTGCGCTTTTGCATCTGGACGCAACCATGACAAACGGCCATCTTTACGTAATTGTGCCTGGCGCTCCATAATACGATGACTAATCCAGATAGGTGCTGGCATCAACTGGGGTGTTTCATTCACGGCATAACCAAACATCAAGCCTTGATCACCTGCACCAGTTTCTAATGGGTCATCATGAGCATTATCCACACCTTGTGCGATATCAGGTGATTGCTTGTCATAAGCCACTAATACAGCACACCCTTTGTAATCTATGCCGTAATCGGTATTGTCATATCCGATCTTTTTAATGGTTTCGCGTGCCACTTTAATATAGTCGACATTAGCAGTGGTGGTAATTTCACCCGCTAATACAACCAAACCTGTGTTGGCTAATGTTTCAGCTGCCACGCGCGCCGTTGGGTCTTGCTCTAAAATGGCATCCAAAATACTGTCTGATACCTGGTCTGCTAATTTGTCAGGATGACCTTCAGAAACAGACTCTGAAGTAAAAAGATATTCGTTCATGTTTGCGCCTTGAAATGTTAATTGGGATGGAATATATGCTAGCAAACTAAAGGCTAAAGCCCGCCAGCCAAATTCGAACCGTATATTCTACCTATATTTTTGCGTCATTTTCATGAATACTCAAAATTTACGCGAATTAAGTAACTAATAGACCTATAATATTCGTATGAATTTACACTTCACCAAAATGCACGGCGCCAGTAATGACTTTATTGTGATCAATGCCATGCAATCACCATTTTCACTAACTAGTGACACTATCCGCCAGTTGGCACATCGGCAGACAGGGATTGGTTTTGACCAGCTATTGGTTGTGGAACCATCACAGGTTGCTGATTTTAAATACCGTATTTTTAATGCGGATGGTGGTGAAGTGGCGCAGTGTGGTAACGGCGCGCGTTGCTTTGCAAGATTTGTCGTTGACCAAGCGCTCACTGATCAACAATCCATTAGCGTCGAAACAGCCAGCGGTATTATTCATCCAATATTGACTGAAAATGGAGAGGTCACTGTCGACATGGGTGAACCGCGATTTTTGCCTAATGAAATTCCATTTAATGCTACTGAACCTGCAACCCTTTACCCAATTAGCGTAAAGGGCAAGACGGTTAATATCGCGGCTTTATCCATGGGCAACCCACATGCAGTGTTATTAGTCGACGATGTTCACACTGCGCCAGTGTCCAGCTTGGGGCCAGCAATTGAATCACACGCAGATTTTCCTGAACATGTGAATGTAGGGTTTATGCAAGTGATCGATACTCATTCAATTAATTTGCGCGTCTACGAGCGCGGCACTGGCGAAACACTCGCCTGTGGTACAGGTGCGTGTGCTGCAGTAGTCGCAGGTATTCAGCAAGGCTTGTTAGTGACGCCTGTCACTGTACACGCCCGCGGTGGCGATTTAATCATTGACTGGCAGGGTGAAGACCATGTCGTAATGATGACTGGGCCAGCCGAGACAGTTTACACTGGAGAGATCACGCTGCCTCCAACAGAATCAACCGATGTAAAGGAGTAATCACACGCATGACGCAAGAATCTACAGCGAATCTGACATTAGACGACTTATCTGTACTGGAGTATTTGCAAACTGATCCAGGTTTTTTTACGCGCCACCCAATCTTTTTATCTGAACTAAAACTGCCTAACCCTCATGGTGAAGGGGTTATTTCCCTATCAACCAGACAAGTTGGGCTGTTGCGGGCACAACTAGAGGAAAAGTCAAAGCTTTTAAACGCTTTGATTGCTAATGGCAAAGCCAACGATGCCATCGATGCTCAGATTCACCAGCTCAGTTTGCAGTTGCTAACTGTAGCTGACATCAATGCGCTGCATACAACTCTGGATACACATATCAAACAAGCCTTTGACCTGACATATGCCAGCTTGCATCTGCTGGATAATGCCCCGACATTACCAGTCGCATTTACAAACTGGCTGCAAGCACAAACTAAGCCTTTTTGCGATGAAGCAAATGCTGCAATCAATGCCTTGATCGAATCACAGGTATTAGCATCAAGCCATGGCTCTTTTAGTGTGATACCAATGTTCGCTGCTGGAACCAAAAATGTTGTTGCTTGCATTCTTTTAGCTGCGAAAGATGCACAGCATTTTACACCCAATATGGAGACAGACTTTCTTACCCGCATTGGAGAGCTTTTTTATGCACGGCTGAGCGCATTGGATCAGACATAGTGTCAAGCGATTACGTGCACTTGTTTCTTGAGCACTTGTGTTATGAACGCAACTTGAGCGCATTGACACAACAAAGTTACCAAAGAGACCTCCATCAGCTATA
>SPJL01025641.1_pt1 | contig 28612 bp, 15 predicted proteins | sample 3741751 | NCBI WGS metagenome assembly SPJL01 (sample SAMN10925998, study PRJNA522277) | cold seep metagenome | isolation source: Elba SIP-enriched marine methane seep metagenome, extraction at timepoint T3 | place: Italy: coast of Elba, Mediterranean Sea | reverse complement strand
TGTCAAGGCCAACGAAAAGCAAATCACTTTAAACAGTCTTGTAAACTTTAAAACCATAATGAAAAAAAATCTAGTTGTCTTTGTCTTATCCCTATTTTTAATCCCCTTTGCATACAGTCAAAAAAGTAGTATCTCCGGCCAAGTACTCGACGCTGATGGTAGCGGCCTCGCCTTTGGTAATGTCTTATTACAAACTGCCAGCGACAGCCAATTGGTAAAACTTCAACTATCAGATGACGACGGAGGTTTTCAATTTTCTCATATCATCCCCGGCCAATATTGGGTTACCATTAGCTATGTTGGACTGCCTGACCAACATACCGATATCTTCACTCTAGCGGATGGAGAAGGTATAACTTTGCCTACCCTCCAAATGCAAGCTCCTGCTAATGAACTGGCAGAAGTAACGGTAGTCGCTCAACGCCCCCTGTTAGAAATCAAACCCGACCGAACTGTTTTTAATGTGGAAGGAAGTGTCAACGCTGCGGGTAATAATGCCTTGGAGTTGTTGCGCAAAGCACCAGGAGTAGTCGTTGATAATAACGAACAGGTCACCATGATGGGAAAAAGTGGAGTACGCGTTTACATCAATGGAAAAAAGTCGCCTCTTAGTGCAGATGACCTAGCCGCCTACCTCAAAACCTTACAAGCTTCCGATATTGACCATATTGATATCATCACCAATCCCTCTGCTAAGTACGAGGCCGAAGGTAGTGCAGGCATCATCAATATTCAACTAAAGAAAGATCAACGCCACGGGGCTAATGCCAATTTAAACCTGGGTTATTCCGTAGGGCAAAAGGAAAAATACAATGGCTCCATCAGCAGCAATTACCGCAATAAGAAAACCAACTTTTTTGGCAGCTATAGCTATTACGAAGGAGAGGATAAGGAATACATTGGTCTCTACCGCGAACAATTTGGATTGACCTTCGATCAGCTATCTAATAATGGTGGCGTTTGGCAAAGTCACAACTATAAGGCGGGAGTAGATTATTTCTTAAATGATCAAAATACCATTGGAGTTTTAGTCGACGGTGGCTTATCTGACGGCCAGCGTTTCCAAGATAGCCGCACCGATATTTCGCGAATGGGCAGCAATACCATCGATTCTATTTTGGTAGCCAAAGGAGGAGATGATTATGCGCGCAGTAATAATAATTTCAACCTCAACTACCAGTTTGACAATAGTAAAGGAACCACCTTTAATGTAGATGCAGATTATGGACGTTACCGCAGTACGGTAGATCAAGATCTTCCCAATCGTTATCGGAGTGGGGATGGGGAACAATTATTGCGTATCGCAGATTTTGCAACCGTCACTCCTACCGATATTGACATCCTCACCTTCAAGGCAGATTATGAGCGCCCGCTTTGGAAAGGACAATTTGGCGCAGGACTCAAAGTTTCTAATGTAAGCACTGATAATACTTTTGATTTTTTTGATGTAAGAGATAATGTTCGCATTCTCGATGCCGATCGTAGTAATCACTTTGCTTATAGCGAAATGGTAAATGCGGCCTATACGACTTATTCTCGTGCTTTTGACAAATGGAATGTCCAAGCGGGTTTACGTTTGGAAAATACGGAGTCGAAAGGAATATTGACCACCAACGATCCTAGCCAAGACCGAACTGTTCCTCGTAGCTATACCGATTTGTTTCCTTCGGCTGGTGTGACTTATCAGTTGAACCCCAAAAACAGTTTCCAATTAACTTATAGCCGTCGGATCAATCGTCCTAATTACCGCGACCTTAACCCCTTCGAAGGTAAATTGGATGAGCTGACCTTTGAAAAGGGTAATCCTTTTCTCAACCCCGAATACGCCAATAACTTTCAGTTGACCCACACCTTCAACTATTTCCTCAACACCAGCATCGGCTATAGTCACACCAAAGACCTCATTACCCGAATCACCAATACCTTGGGCACTACCGGGACCTTCATCACTTTGCTCAACTTGGCAGAGCAGCGCGATTATAGCATCAATGTGAGCGCCTCTGTTCCATTAACCAAATGGTGGAATAGTTATACCAATATGGGCGGCTATATCCGTAGCAACCAAGCCGATTATGGCGAAGATCGAGTGATCGACGTTAGCATCCCTACCTTTAATATATACAGTCAGCATACCTTCCAATTGCCTAAGGATTTCTCTTTGGAGCTATCTGGTTGGTATTCTTCCCCTTCCTTGTGGGGAGGCAACTTCCGGATGGAAGAAATGTATGCCATCGATTTAGGGGTTCAAAAGAAGCTTTTTGATGGCCGGGGTAACCTCCGTGTTTCGGTAAATGACATTTTTAAATCCAACGTTTGGAACGGCGTAAGCTCCTTTGGAGCCTTGAATTTGAATGCTCAAGGAGGTTTCGATAGCCGCCGAGTAAGCGTCAACTTCTCTTATATGTTGGGAAATAATAAAGTGAAGACTCGCCGTCGCCAAACAGGCCTCGAAGAGGAATCCAAACGCGTAAATAGTAATTAATCCATACTAAGTAGCTCGACGGAACTTTTGATCCGTCACTTAGATTTCGATTTGAATTAGGGCTGGAGCGTTTTTTCTTCCTCCCTTTTCATTTCACGGACTATGCAGGGTGTTGTGCCACATCTTGTTAATCCAATATTCCATACAGTTCTTAAAGGTCTGGCTATCTGCCGGACCTTTTTTAATTTTTTTACGTACAAAAGTTCATAAATCATTTATTTTCTAACAAAATTCCCATAAAAAGACACAAGGGTGTTGTTATAGAGCTTAAAAATTAATACTTTTGAAGACCCCAACGAAGGAATTCTATTGTATCACAAGTTTGGACCAGAGATGATGAGATGGACCATGTGCCTAATATTAGGACTATCCATAGGGATTAGTGCTTATTCGCAGAGTGCCCAAATAGAAGGTCGGGTTACCGATCATGAGGGAATGGCTTTGGATTATGCCAATGTCCAACTGCTTGCTGGTACCGATAGTAGCTTAGTCAAGCTAGAACTTTCCGCCGAAGAAGGGGAGTTCCGTTTTAATAAAATCCCTCCCGCCGCCTATTTTATCCGCATCAGTTATATCGGTTTACCCTTATATGAAAGCACTTTGGTGGAATTAGCCGAAGGAGAGTTATTACAATTGCCTCCCATCGAGATGCAAGCTCCGTCCACAGAATTGAGTACCGTAGTAGTAAAAGGGCAGCGACCTATTTTAGAGGTATCGGCAGACAAGCTTATTTTCAATGTTCAAGAAAGCATTACCGCAACGGGAAGTGATTTATTGGAATTACTACGCAAGTCGCCGGGAGTACTAGTCGATCAAAATAACAATGTTTTTTTGCTAGGAAAAAGTGGTGTAAATATTTACCTCGACAACAAACAAATTCCACTGCAAGGAGAAGCCTTAAGTAATTATCTAGCAAGTATCCAAGCCAGCGAAATCGAGGCGATTGAAATTTTGACCAATCCTTCGGCGCGTTATGATGCAGCGGGAGGCGCAGGGGTGATTAATGTAAGGATGCGAAAGGATAAGAACTTAGGCGCAAATGGCAATATTGACCTTGGACTCACTGTCCTACAAACGTTTCGCTATAAATTAGCCGCGGGCGGCAACTATCGCAATAAGCGTTGGAATATCTTTGGCAATTATAGCTATGGAGATATTGACGAGCTACGCCGAAAAGAGTTTACCCGTCAACAAGTAGGCCGTTCCTACGATCAGGTGGATGGTACTGATATCTTTCGCTATGTCCACAGTAGTAAAGTAGGGCTTGACTTTTTTCCCGATTCTCAACATACTCTTGGCCTAATCGTATCCGGTACTTTTTCCGATCGCGAAAACGTTAGTACCGGCCGAACCTTACTTTCTGCTATCGGTCAAACGGCTATTGATTCTATCCTACGTTCGTCCTATACCAATACTCGAAATTCAGAAAGTATTCGCTATAATTTCAATTATCAATTTACGGGAAACGATAAAAGCCGTTGGAATTTTGACAGCGACTATGGTCGCTTCCGCTACCTTAGTGATGATGTACAACCCAACGAATATTTTGATGACCGAGAAGTGCAATTGCTCTCCGTCAACAACTATGAGGCACGGCGCGAAACCGCCATTGATATCTTAACTTTTAAGGTAGATTATGAGCGTAAATTGTGGGGAGGTAAATTTGAAGTGGGTGCCAAAACGGCCCAGGTAAAGACCGAGAACGACTTTAAGACCTATGATGTGGCGGCTAGTGGCCAACGGATTTTGGATGAACAGCTGAGTAATAATTTCACCTATGATGAGAATGTGTATGCTGCCTATTTGAATTTTTCTCGCAAATCAGATCGTTGGAATTTTCGAGCGGGCCTAAGGGCAGAGCTTACCCAATCGATTGGGCAGATTCGGGTAGATGCGGCTCCTAATATCACCACCACGGAGATGGATACGCTCAACTTTTTTCCATCAGCTAGTGTCGGGTATAAGGTGGCAAAAAAGCATGCCTTGCAGCTTTCGGCCAGCCAGCGGCTTAATCGGCCTCGGTATGGGAATCTCAACCCTTCTTTTTTCCGTCAGGACGAATTTACCTTCACCCGTGGCAATGCCCAGCTTACTCCAGAATATGTCAATCTAGTCGAACTGACCCATACCTATAATTCCTTCCTCAATACAAAACTCAGCTACAGCCATACTCGCGATGCCTTTACGACTCTGATGGATACTTTTAACGTCAACAGTATCTTCGTAACCACCTACAACCTTCGCGATCAGTACAACTACAGCCTTAGCGTCAGTGGTTCTTATCCCCTCACCGACTGGTGGAGCACTTACACTTCTTTAACCGCCTACCACCTTCGCAATGAGGCAACTTTCGACGATGGTCGCATCTTGTCTGAAAGTGTAAATAACTTTACGGCCTACAGTCAACAAACCTTTAAACTGCCCAAGTCAATTGCCTTTGAAATGACGGGCTTCTACTCTTCCCCACACATTTGGGGCGGCACCTTTAGGATTGACCAACGCTGGCGAATAGACCTAGGTCTACAGAAAAAATTGTGGGATGGAAAAGGGACGCTGAGGGTTTCAGCAACGGATATTTTTAAGACAATGTCCTGGTTTGGTAAAAATGAGTTTGGCGCGCTCAATATGGACCTGTTCCACACTTGGGACAGTCGTTTGCTACGCGCCAATTTTAACCTGATCTTCGGGAATAAAAAAGTAAAAAGCAGAAGACGCAAGGTCGGCCTGACCGAAGAATCGCGACGAACCTAAGAGGCTCCTCTATTTTTCTCCACTCAGCAATACGACTTCATCAATATCTTTTCCTGGATCGAGGAAATAGACTCCGGTATAGATATGGTTAAAATTCAATCTTTCTCTCAGCACCTCAAACTGTGCCTCGTCTTCGGCTCGTTCGGCGATCCACTCGATCGCCTCCATGCGGCTTTTAAATCTGATCTTTTTCATGGTCGTGGAATTTTAGTGCATTTGTATTAATGACAAGATAAATGCTAAAAAGTTAGCTGTTGTTGTCGGGTTTAACAGCATTTTAAGAGTCTGTCGGGTCAGTGGCTTGTTAAAGGTATTGGTTACGACATCTCAAGTCCGCGATGTAGGACATAAGGCTTTTTAAAAAATGTTCCTGATTCGTAAAACAAAGTTGATTCATTTTAAAACATTTTGTATTTTTAAATTCCAATCACAAACTACAAAAAGTTTAAAGATGCAAAATCAAGGCCACGCCGATCTCCCGCTACATTATGGAACCGTACCACCCTGGCTCGCCAAACGCATGAGCCGACTGGGCCGGGCCATTGTAGAGGCCTTGGTAATTGAATATGGCCGGGGAGAGCTGATGCGACGGCTGAGTGATCCCCTCTGGTTTCAATCGCTGGGTTGTGTATTGGGCATGGACTGGCATTCTTCGGGGATTACCACCTCGGTGATGGGAGCTTTAAAACGGTCTATCAATCCCATTTCTCGACAATTGGGTATCCATATTTGTGGTGGCCGAGGTAAGCATTCTCGGAAAACGCCGATGGAATTGCGACTCCATGCCGATCGAACCGGGCTCGATGGGGATAGGCTGATCCGCGCTAGTCGCCTAAGTGCCAAGATTGACAACACTGCCGTTCAAGATGGCTTCCAGATTTATTTGCACAATTTTGTCGTCACTGAGGAAGGAGAATGGGTCGTAGTGCAACAAGGGATGAATACCCGCAGTGGCTTCGCTAGACGGTACCACTGGCATTCCAAACAGCTCGCTTCTTATGTCGATGATCCACATACCTCTGTTTGTGGGCAACCACAAGGCCTTTTGCTCAATCTTACCGATCCCATGGCCGATCCCACTCGGCAGGGTATCCTCAATCTGGCCCAAGAACATCCCGACCGGATGATTCGCGAGATTCGCAAACTGGTGCTCCCCGCCCATCATGACGTCCGCCTCGAAAACGTCGACCTCAAGCGCCTCGGTAGCGTCATCGCCCTGGCCTATGATAATGGCTTGGAGGACTTTGAATCCTTGTTGCTCACCAATGGTTGTGGGCCGCGAACCCTACAAAGTCTCACTCTCGTCAGTGAGGTTATCCACGGTACGCCATCCCGATTTAAAGACCCTGCCCGCTTTTCTTTTGCTCATGGCGGCAAAGATGGTCATCCTTTTCCCGTACCTACCCGAGTCTACGATGAGGTGATTGATACACTTGACCGAACCGTTCATGCAGCGAAGATTGGTTTAACGGAAAAAACGGAGGCACTCAAAAGCTTGCATCAGATGGCTAAGGAAATTGAACGCAATTTTATTCCCAATGATCGTTATGATGAGTTGATTGCGCGGGAATGGGAACAAGCCCCCTTACTTGGTGGCCGTACCGTAATGGATGAGGAAAGCCAACGGGCGCGAGCACGTCGTAAAAAGAGGCGTAGGGGAAAGCAGATGAGTTTATTTTAATAACCGAAGTTGTTTAATAATTCGGGAATAAGTTGAGACGCAGCGATTTTTTTGTCTACCGAGCCTCTTTAGCAAGTGCGTAGCCTAGCTACGGGCGCGCTAAAAGGGGAAGAGAGACGAAAAAAGATCAAGTTGTAAACCATTTCAGAGTTTTTAAACAACTTCCATGTTTATTAGCGTACAAGAACTTGCTTTTATATTAAAAGCTCTTTAAATTGTTACCTAATTAGACTACAACACTATGAAATGCCAACTTTCTTCACCTTTGAAGGAATCAAGATTTGCTTATTCTTTCAAGACCACAATCCACCTCATTTTCATGCATTCTATGCGGAATATGAAATTCTAATTAAGATCAAAGATTTAGAAATCTTGGAAGGAGAATTACCTAGAGGGCAACTAAAAAAGGTATTGGCCTTTGCTCAAGACCATCAAGCCACTTTATTAGAAATCTGGGATAGCTTACAACAATAAACTTTTAAAGGAATGCGAAAATCCTTAAAGACACCGAGAATATTGCAGATCAACGCGGTCAAAGCATTCAAAATCTATTGTGTATTCAATAATGGAGAACACCGATTTATAGACTTTACTTCCTTTTTCGAAGAATGGCAATTGGCACAACATCCGGAAGATTTCCGCTACTCTTTGCTAGACCCCAAAGTATTTCAAACGGTTAGCTTAAATAATAATACTTTATCCTGGTCCAGTATTCGAAAATCCATCAAGTTGAGTAGCGGTGAAGTATTTGAGGCGGTGTTTGAATTAGACCCCGCTGTTTTATACCAAGCCAGTGAAGTTGATGAGGAACGGAATCATTCCTCATCAATCGGCAAGTATCTCAAAGCAGCGCGGCAAGAGGCTGGATTTACGCAAGAAGAACTAGCTCAGCGTAGCGGAACTACGCGGTACTATATTTCAAGGATTGAAAACAATCGCTCAGATATAGAATTAGGAACCCTTCGGAAAATTGTTGAAATTGGTTTACAGAAAAAACTGGAAATCCGTATTCAATAAAAAGGGAATTGCGTCAGCCGGGAGATTCCATCTTTTCTCCTACTCTATTTCATCAAGAGGATATCTCCCATATACCGCCGCGATTCTCCATTGACCAACATCAAATCGATCTGGTAAATAAAAATGCCATTGTTTAATTCTTTACCACCATGGGTACCATCCCAGCCTGCAACTGGCGTATTGGGTACAAAGCCATTGCCTTGATAAACCACATCGCCCCAACGGCTAAAGATCATCATCTGCTGAACCGCTTCGACCGATTGCCCGGCAAAAACGGTAAAGTAATCGTTTTCGCCATCACCATTGGGTGAAAATACATTGGGGATAAAAACTTCTTCCCGGCTATCGACAAAGAGGCGAATTTGATCACTCACGCTACAACCATCGGCGGCAAATAACTCTACCGTAATCACTTCGTTTTGGATGGCTTGGAAAATATATTCCAAGGCCTCTTCTACTGATATGGAATCACTGCTGCCTGCCATTTGTACTCCACTAATATTAGTCCAACTTACCGAGTCGACCGTAAAATTAGTACGAGCCTCTAAGATCACTTCCTCTCCTAAATTGGGGAATAAATCTTCCCCCAATTCGACTGCTAATTCTACTGGACTTTGTAAAGTTGCTACGGTGGTTAATTCACAGCCATTGGCATCTTGAATACTAATTTCATAGTTCCCCGGCCCGAGCTGACTAAAGCCTGGAGTCTGGGTCCAAGTATCTCCATCTAAAGCATATAGAAAAGGCTCTGCTCCACCAATTACTTCCAGTACTTCGACTACTCCACTGTTTTCACCAAAGCAATTGGGTTGACGTACATCAAGCACAATAGATTCTGGTTGGTCTTCATTTAACGCTACATAAACGCTATCCAAAGCGTCGCAACCATTGTCGCGATCGATGGCGTAGAGGTAGTACCACCCCGGAAAATCTACAATGGGATTCAGCTCATTTTCCCCTTCTACAAAATTTCCATCTATCGTCTGCCAAACATAATCAATGGTTCCTCCTTCTAGCTTCACACTGCCTTCCAACTGTACGACTAAATTGGTACAATTCAATTCTCCATCGAGACCTGCATCTAATACTGGAGGGTCGGTACGTTCTTCAACATTAACCACCGAAGTTACCACGCATCCATCCGTACTAGTAACAGCTAGTTGATACATTCCAGCAATCAGCGTAGGAAAGCTTGCTTGATTGGAAGTAAAGCCACCGGGGCCTTGCCAAGCATAAGTAGCACCGGGAATAACAGGGCCCGCTGAAAGTATAGTTTCAGGATCGTTGCAAGTGATGATATCCTCTACCGATGCCTGGGCCAAAGGCATTTCATAAAAGACGACAGGTAAACCATCACTCCATGATAGACAGGCATCATCGAGATCAACCAAACCACCATTATCATTGCCCGCCAATACATTGATGTAGTAATTCAAACCGTGTTGCATGGTAGCAGGGTTAAAGCTAAATCTTCCCGTGCTGTTGCGTTCCAGTTCTGTTCCTACAACCGTGGTGCTGCCATTGTGTAGGATAAAATGATAAGTATCGTTAGCGTCGATAATCGCATTGGCCCCAAGGCTTACTACAATCTCTTCGTCGCCACAAGAGGTAAGTTGTTGACCTTGTAAGGTTCCAGCGTTGGTGGTACAAAGAGTGGTACAATCAAAGTTCCCTTGAATACGCGAAGTAGCCGGGCAAATATCGCTATCGGTAATTTCAAAATCATATCCTACATTATTCGCCAACCAAGTAGAAGTAAAGCTACTTCCCGTCATCGGCTGTCCATTGACAAAGTAAGGAGCTACTCCATTCAGCACATTAAAACTAACCTGATACGCATTGCTATTCACTTCACAATCCGTAAGGACCGTACTTACTTGTAAAATGGGAGGGAAGTAATATTGTAAGTTTATCCGAAAGGTTTCGTCGCAACCAAAGGCCCCGGGAAGTTCTACTTCATGGACACCTTCCGTACAAAATTGCTGGCCTTGAAAGTCGTAGCAGTCACCGGGACAAAATAGTGCGGTACCAAAATCATTGACCACTTTAGGGTGAACGATAAATTCCTGTGCGGTAATCTGGCAATCGTTCCGACAGTACCAAGTATCCGATTGGATACCGGGGAAGGTCTGGCCACAAAAAGCATAAGAATCTCCTTCACACAATTCTACCACTGGTGCATAGATGGTATCAAGCGGAAGCACTACTAGTTCTTGTTGGGTTTCTCCACAATATTCAGGACATACTAATAGCTGTGATTGATTGTAAGCTTGACCACAAAAAATCAAGGTTTGATCTTCACAGATAAACGCGGTTGGTAGTTGAGTAATATTATAATTAACGGTAAGCGGGAAAGCGGGCACTTGACCACAATCGCCAATATTAAATTCACAGTATACCCCATCCGCATCGACGGTTTCATAAGTCACTGAGATCAAACCATCGGTCGTATCATTAATTGCTACCTGAATGCTCAGTACATCAACGCTATCGCCGATAAAGCTCATGGTAGGCGGAAGGTGCCAAACGATTTTTAGGTCGGCGGCTAAAGCATCAGGGAAAGGACAACCATCGGCAAAGATGGGTAAACAAGTGGGAGGAGTAAGGGTAAAAATGGGCTCTTCTTCTGGGCATACTTCTGACGGCCCAGTGATAAAGCCTGCTGTCGTTTCTTGAAATTCAGGAGCCTCGGTACTGATACCATCCAGCACTGAAATTTGATAATTATATCCCTGCCCCAATACGCCATCGATCATGAGGTAATAAACCTCTCCCGGCACCAGTCCATCAAAGCCAAAAGAGATCGGAGAAAAGCCAGCGATCAATTGGCAATCGAGTAGGCTTTGAAAATTTTGACAATCATCACTTTGTAAAACCGAAACTTCAACGCCGCCCGTCAGGGTAGGGTTTGACAAAGCCATGGCTAGATGTACTTCTGTATCACAAGGGGTAAATTGTATCCAATGGTTGTTTTCAATGGAACAAGAAACTACGCTTGCCAAATTGCCAGGTATATCGGCAGAGGCTCCGGTATTGTTTCCACAAAAACTCTGCAGTGCATCGCCACAAAGAAAGGGAGCATCGGCGCAAGTATTTCCAGGGGCGGTGGGATCATCCAAGACACAGGGGTCGGGGCTGAGGTCGACCACTACAACATCCAAACAAACTTGAGTTGGGGTCAAACAAGGATTTTCTACATCCACACAAACCTGTCCACTTACATTTCCCCAAGTTACCAAGCCATCTTCTTGCCCCGGTAGCGATATTACCGAACTACCCGTAGGTACGGACCAAGTGTAGGTAAATTCATAATCGCAGGTACTACCATCGCAGGCCGTAAATTGATTATCACAAGGGTTATGATTGATATAGGGTTCGATCCCCAATTCGAAATCATAGGCCGCTATGCTTCCCGCCTGTACATAGACGGGGCCATCTAAAGTAGGATTCGGGTCTTGAGGGCCTTGCTGTGGGGTATCCAGATGTAGGGTGAAAGAGCAGAAGTCTCCTGCATAACCATCGACAACGACGTAATAAATACGTCCCACTTCGAGGTTAGTGAGGTTAAAATCTTGCTGGCTCCAGTTGCCTGCGCCATCACAAGCTACTCCATAAAAGTCATTCGGGTCACAATTATTTCCCACGCCTAGCACCCCAAGTTGGATACCAAAGCCACCATTGGCAGCTCCAATACAACTATAGACATCGCAAGAAAGCACCATATTGGGTTGTTCTGCGATAAAGGCCAACCATTGAGCATTTTGTAGGTCACCACAAAAGCCGGGGAAGGTGATGCTATAACTCTCGGGGAGTTGATTGCCCGTGTAGCCATCAAGACAGGTGATGATGGGGGCGTCGTAGTGGTAATCGCCCGGAGTAGGTAATACTTGGGCGGAGAGGGTAAAGCTATGGAAAAGAAAACATCCCCAAAGCAATAGTAAGAACGGTTTTGAAAACGGAGGGCAGTAGTTCATTTTGTCTTATACGTTTGCAATTTTCTTTGAAAATTTTAAAAAATCTTTAACAGGTCTAAAGGTGGTTATTTGACCCCGCTAAAAGCATCAAATGGCACTTTTGGTGATGGCGAGAGGGCAAAAAGTCCTTATTTTATCAGCTTTTCCGCCTTTTCGCATGGTCAATACCATGATACAAACGGTGCTGAAATTGCCTTATTGTGCCGGGCTCTGGCCAGTAAAATCGGGAATGTTACACGGGTGTTAAAGAAAACGTACAGTTCACAAGGGGATAAAGGTACTTAGGCGAAGATACAACGAAGAAGCAATAGCAAGCGTCCACTACTTCTTCTTTTTTATTGAGAAAGGAGGATAATTGTTAAAAGTAAGCTATGCCTGCATTTCGTCTTCGCTAGATTGAACCTCGTCTAAATTAGAGGTCATTTCTAATTTCCAGCTCTTTTTTTCCTTAGATTTAATTACTGCAGCTTCTCCACTTTTTCAGTCCAACGTACAAGTTCTAGCCTTTATTTGAATGGCTATGCATTGCATAGCCCATAATACTTGATTGCTCTAATAGAAAACAACCATAATAACATGACGATTAACAAAATCAAGTTCATCACTCTACTGCTAGCATTAAGCTTTGCGTTTGTTCAAGCCCAATCCGTTACCAAAACGGTAGACATAGAGGTTCAGGAAACCTTTGCGAAACACTTGGGCACCACTCCAGCACTTAGTCAATTGATCCCTATTCCTCCTACGGATCAGGAAACTCGAAAGCAAATGAAGCTTTTTAAAAAAGCACCGGAGAACTTTAAGGGAAGTAAGCAAAATAAACTTCGCTATCCCGAGCGCCAGCATATTGGTCCCGACCCAATCCGACAGTCTGCTATTAATACGCAACAATCAACCAATGTTGAGCCAATAGTGAATGTCGATGGCTTGGCCAGTAGCTTTGGTTCCCCACACGATCCCACGGGGGATATAGGAAAAGACCATTACCTACAAGCGATCAATGTCACTTCTATCGGAGTATTTGATAAAGAGGGCAACTTACTTAATACCTTTACGGCCAATACCCTGTGGAGTCCCCTAGGGACGGGTTCAAGGGGAGATCCAATTATACTCTATGACCAGGAAGTAGACCGTTGGCTCATTACTGAATTTTCCAATACCCAATTCGCGCTGTTGATCGCAATTTCAAAAACCGCAGATCCCCTTGGGGAATGGGACGTATGGAGCTTCCTCACTCCTAACTTCCCCGATTATCCCAAATATGGTATTTGGAATAATGCCTATTCTGTCACCACTAATGAAGAGGGTACGAGTATTTTACCCGCCTACTTCATCAACCGAGAGGCTCTATTAAACGGAGCAGACGTAGTCCCCATCCAACGCATCACCTTTCCAGGGGCTACCGGTCTGGAAAGAGATCTATTAGCCGCCACCCCTGCTGACTGGACCGGTTTGACGCCTCCCAAGTCTAATCCCACCATTTTAGTCCTCAAAGATGCCTCATGGGGAGGCGGTTATTCAGAAGACGCTATCGAGGTATACAGTGTCGATATTGACTGGAATAACCCCGACTGTACTACTGCTACTAATACTGTAATATTCACCTCCCCCTACGACTCCCACGCCTGCGCTGCCTCAGACATTGGTCCTTGGGGCTGCATTCCTCAAATGAATGGCGAAGGAATATTCGGTGTGCCCCATCTCATCATGAATCAGGTGATCTACCGCAACTTTAGCACCTATGAAACCATGGTCTTAAACTTTATGACCGATGTGGACGGTAATGACCTGTCAGGTATTCGCTGGGTAGAGCTGCGAAAGTATCCGGGAGAAGAATGGGAACTTTACCAAGAAGGGACTTTCTCCCCAGCCGATGGTTTACACCGCTTTATGGGCAGCATTGCCATGGATGGCGCAGGTAATATTGGATTGGCCTATAATGTAAGTGGCGAGAATAGTTTTGTGGGAATTCGTTTTACGGGCAGAAGAGCTAACGATCCATTGGGACAGATGACCGTAGAAGAATTCGTGGTGGTGGAGGGAACTACCCATGTCATAACCGGACCTGGGCCTGGGGAGCGCTTTGGAGATTATGCCCACATGTCAATCGACCCGACCAATGACCGTACCTTTTGGTATACCTCCGAATATGCCGGTGGTGCAAATAATAAGACAGTAACCCGAATCGTAGCCTTTGAGTTGAGAAGAGATACTTTCGATATCGGCCCCGTGGAATTGGTAAGCCCGGTGGATGATGCCTATCTGGGGGATAGTGAAACGGTAAGTGTGCGGATCAAAAATCAAGGATTGGACACGGTGGAAAACTTTACGGTGGGCTATATTTTTGAGGGCGGAGTACCCGTAATAGAAATGGTGAATCAGGTTTTGCCACCAGATAGTGTTTACCTACATACTTTTGGAAGTACGGTGGATATGCCAATAGTCGGTGATTACCAATTGGTGTTGTTTACGGACCAAGCGAGTGATCAGGTCACGCTCACGGACACCCTTCATACCCTAGTCACTAAACTCCCGCGTTGGGATGCAGGTATTGCGTCCATCAATGGTAGAGATGTTATCATTTGTGATGATTTTGCTGATTTCACTTTTACCCTGACTAATTTTGGAGCGGAAGTATTGACCAGCGCTACCATCACCGTAGAGCTCAACGGCAGTCCTTTTCAACAACCGATCCAGTGGATGGGGAATCTAGCAGCAGGTGCTAGTGAAGACGTCCCCATCACCATAACGGGTTTGCTAGCAGGTACCAATACGATTACCGTCACTATTTCCAATCCAAACGGGATTCCTGATGAACGAACTAGCAACGATACCATCTCCAAACCTGTAGAAACAAGCCTCAGCGAAAATTTCGTAACCTTTATGCTCAATACCGATAACTTGCCTGAGCAGACTTCCTGGCGCTTAGAACGTACAAGTGGTATTCCTCTCTTCTCCGGCGGCCCCTACCCCGGCATGGCCGATACGACCATTACCGAGCGTTGGTGCCTAGACTCCGATATCTGTTACAACTTTAGGATTATCGACAGCGGCGGCAACGGCATTTGCTGCGATTTTGGGGAAGGGACTTATAGCCTCGTTGATGAAGATGGTAAAGTATTGATTAATAGCTCGGGAGAGTTTGGCGGTGAAGAAGTTCATCTATTCTGTCTCAATGGAGATTGTGTCATCGAATTGGATGTTTCCATTTCCAATGAAAGTATCAATGATGCTAATGATGGAGTGATCATGGTGAGTACTATCAACGGGGCGGCACCTTTTGAATACAGTATTGATGGTGAAATGACCTTTCAGGATGAAAACGTCTTCCCAGATCTAGCCAAGGGAATCTACGAAGTGGTGGTACGAGATGTAAATGGCTGTACCGCTACCAAAACGGCGGAAGTAGAACGCAATATCAACACCGCGAGTAATGACTTAGATAATACCATTTCTATAAAAATTTCTCCTAACCCTAGCTCTGGTGTCTTTAGCATTGAGGTGAGGGGCATGGAAGGCCAGCGCGTCTTTTTGCCGGTGGCTATTTTTGATCAGCAAGGCAAATTGGTTTACGAGCGTCAGATTGGACGTTTTAATGAGGTATATACCGGAATGTTTTCGCTGTATGCCTTTCCGGCGGGAATCTATTATTTAAAAGTGTATGATGAGGAAGGGCGAGGAATGAGGCGCTTGACGAAGATCGTGAAACAGTAAAATAAAAGTCCTCCCGAATTTTCATTTAGAAACTCGGGAGGACTTACATTGGAATTATTAGGTAATGATCTACCAGACTTTTTCACCAGCGGCCAAATAGGCATTGGCCATTCTTACATATTGCCCGTGGGTAAAGCCACAGGAGCATCCGCCGGGGTAGTAAGACATTACGTTCCCTACATCGGGAACAAAGAAGTCGCCATTGCTATCGCGTTTGCGATTGATGAAGCGGCAACCCATGGTAACGTCGATATAATCCGAGACGGGTTCGCCGGGAATATAGGGGTCAGCGGGAGTATCACAAACGAGGTCGCCCGCAGAATCGCAATTGGTGCCGCTTACTAGCTCGGGGTTGATCGGGGGCTGAGAACCTTCTGCTCCTTCAAAGGTGTGGAGAAGGTTGAAGAAGTGTCCCATCTCGTGGGGAATGGTAGTCCCGGTCGGAGTAGCACACTCCTTTATAATAAGTATCCCCACATCGCGGCTATCCATAGCGATCCCGTTGAGGGAGGCAAAACCACAGAGGGGGTTATTTTCTTGCACTGCGACGAAGTACATATTGATCCGTCGTTGGCGGTTAAACTTGGTAATCATCTCGCCCCATTCATCGCGATCGGATTCGAGGGTATCGTATTGGAAATTGTCGATATAATTAAACTCGCAGATTTCGAAAGATGCGCAGATGGGTTCGAATAGCGTATTGAGCGTATCGATTCCTTCCAGGATTCGATCTTCTTCGATATTAGCCATGCCAAAAGAATCCCGGACAATGTGGGCCACGATGGTAAATTGCTTATCCAAACAAGGTAGTGGGGCTTGGGTAGTCAACAAGTCTTGAGCAGACAACTGAAATTGCCCCAGTATGAGGCTCAAAAAGAGGGTGATTCTAATGGTAAATTTCATAGATATTCAAATTTCGCGAATGTTGGAACTTCTAAAATTGAAGAACTTTAAGACTCTATTTTCTTATGAACTCTTAAAGTTACAGAATGGTATCACTCCCTGCCTAGTAAAACTGTTAAATATTAAACGAAGTCCCGTTTTTCCGACAAAAATGTAAACTGGCGGCTTACAAACATACATTTTTTAGGCTATGTTTGCAAAGGAAGCCGTATACCAAAATTATTGTATATTTGATATTTCACCAATCCGAGGATATGGAAATTAAGAAACTAATCAGAATTTGTCTGCTACTTTGCCTTTTTGTAGTGGAAGCTCAAGCGCAAACCGCCAATCCCCAAGAGGGTTGTGCCGAGTTATTGGTAGATTTTACTGCCGGCGTGTCGCTTCCCAGTTATTTCTGGGATTTTGGCGATAGCTTTAATTCGGAGCAAGAGAATCCCGAGCATACTTACAGCTCTGCTGGCACCTATACGGCACGCCTACGCGAAACCGAAAACGGTCCTGAAATAGGGAATGTAGTCATTACCGTTTATCCTCGGCCTGACCTTTCCGCTACTGCCGATCCATCTACAGGTTGTGCGCCTCTTTTGGTCAACTTTTCCAATACCTCACAGAATAGTATCGACCCTAATATCCCAATTACTCGTTTTGATTGGACCTTTGGAGATGGATTCGATGATAGTAGTACTGGTTTTTCTAATATCACCCACACCTATAATACTACGGGTATCTTCAACGTAGGACTACAAATCGTATCCCCCCTAACCAACTGCTCGGTTTCTGAGATCGTCACTACCGTCGATGTTTCTAGAATCCTAGACCTTGGCTTTACCACCAACCCCAGCCCCGCCGTAACTTGTACGGCTCCACTTACGGTGACATTCAATAATACTACTCCTAACCCCGGCGATTATACTTTTACCTGGGATTATGGCGATGGTTCTCCAGAAGTATCTGGTGTTAACCCTCCTCCCAAAACATATACCGATGATGGCATTTACGAGGTAATCCTTCTGGCCTCAGATGTCAATGGCTGTCAGGATCAATTTATCCAACGGGTCTTTGTCGGTCCTCCACCAACGGACTTCACTTTCCCTAAAGATACCATCTGCCTAAACGAAATTGTACGCTTTACCAACCTTTCCGTTCCAGGTACTTATTCCTGGACCTTTGGCCCGGGGAGTTTGCCAAGTACCTCTGCCGCACAAAACCCCGAAGTACAATTTACCCAAGGCGGATTGATTCCAATTACTTTGAATATTGTAGCCTCTGTAGGAGGTTGTACCAATAGCATTACCAAAAATATTTATGTTGACGATCCGGATGCGACTTTTGTCATTGATCCGGCTTATAGCTGTACCCGGGATTTGCCTTCGACCTTTACCCCCAATAACTTGAACGCCATCGAGTACCTTTGGATTTTCAATGATGGGACAACCTCGGACCTGCAAATGCCAAGTAATACGGCGGTCAACGAGGACACTACCATCCACTCTATTAATGGTGCTATTTCAGATTCTACCTTTCTGATTGTAACTAGTCCTTCGGGTTGTATGGATACTTCTTTGCAAACCAGAGTTATCTACCAACCTAATGCTCTTTTTGCGCCGGACCCAGCCAGAGGTTGTGCTCCATTGGACGTAGAGTTTGAAGACTTAAGTACCAACGATTTCGATATCGTATTCTGGGAATGGGATTTTGGTGATGGTTCGCCAGTCGAGACCTATAATACGAGTACCGACCCCACCCATACCTTTATGAACCCCGGAGAGTATGATGTACAACTAAATATCCGCGATGAGATTGGTTGTGTAGACACCTCCTTTGTCTTTACCATTGAGGTGGGGGGAGCACTTTCGCCCGATTTTACGGTAAGCAGCCCAACGGATATTTGCCCCGGTGATTCGGTAACGTTTACTCCTACTAATTTCCCTGGTAGCGAATTGGTTGATGCTTGGCATTTTGAAACAGACGATGCGCGCTCATTCCACTGTTTCCAGGATGATGAATTGACCTGGACCTTTGCTAGCGAAACGGGTATTTATGATGCCACGCTCTATGTAGAATACAATGGTTGTTTGTCCGAAATAACAAAGACTGATTTGATCACCTTAAGAGGACCAATTGCTAAGATTGATTATGAAATCGATTGCGAGAATCCTTTTGATGTAACCTTTCGCGATAGTAGTAACGAAGCCACCTCTATCTTATGGAGTTTTGGTGATATGACGGATACTATGGATCGCGATGTGGTTCATACCTATCCCGATACAGGAACTTACGTCGTTTACCTCGACGCCTCTAACCCTGGCACGGGTTGTCCTGACTCTCGGGATTCCGCCATTATCAACATCCGCGATATTCATGCGGAATTTATGCCACTAGACTCCTTACTATGTTTGGGTCAAGAATATAATCTTGATGCCAATTTATCTTCAGGAGTAGACAATCGTTGCTGGAGAGGATATACTTGGTACTTTACCGATACGATGGGTATTGTCACAGGTGGTGATATTGATCGCCCCATTACGACGCAGGATGAATCCATTCCCTACGTATTTGGAACGCCTGGTTTCAACGAAGTATCGCTAGTAGCTCGCGACATTAATGGCTGTTTGGATACTGCTTCGCAGGAAGTACAGGTCTTTGGTGTTTACCCTGCCTTTACCGCCGATGATGATACGATTTGTATTGGCCAATTGGTCTCCTTTACCGATCTAAGTATGGCAGATACGACCATTACGGAATGGGCTTGGGACTTTGGCGAAGGTGGAACTTCTGGTTTACCTAACCCTGTTCACCAATTTGGAGGTACGGATCAAGTACTATCCTTGACCGTCACCTTGACCTTGACCGATACTTTGGGTTGTGAAGGAGAGCTTACTGCGGTGTTGGGGGTTTATGATCCATTTACCAATATCACGGCTTTACCGAGCCCTAATATATGTGCTGGTGATATGATTACCTTTTCCGCTACTGATTTTACGGACCAAGGGTCTTTCCTCAATTTTGATTGGGACTTTGGAACGGGGATGCCGGGTAATAGTACCAACCAAACCGAGACCGTAACTTTTGATACTCCGGGTGATATTGATGTGGAGTTGACCTATACCGAAGATGCTTCTGGTTGTAGGGATACCGAAATTGTTCCGATCAGTGTAGAAGCCTTTCCCGATGCGGAGATTGCCACTGATATTGATATTAGTCAGGTGATCTGTAGCAATGAGCAAATTCGTTTTTCCAATGTCGGCGTTACGCCTCCTGATATCGAAGCCTACCTTTGGGACTTTGGCCCAGGAGTACCGATTAGTATTGCAGAAGAGCCTCGCCTCACCTTCCCTAATGGAGACTATCAAGTAATCATGACGGTGGGTACGCGTAATGGTTGTCAAAATCGCGATACGGCCAACTTTACCATTATTGGTCCAACAGGAGTCTTGGAATTAGATCGCAATGCGATTTGTGTGGGGGAATCAATTACGTTTACGGTAAGTGATACCAGTGATATTACTGAGTTCTTCTGGGAATTTGGTGATCAAACTTCGATGACTACTACTGCCACGACCATTACACATACTTATGATACTCCGACTATGATGGAGGATACTGCTCAGGTTACCTTGATTGGTATTTCCAATGGTTGTGAATTCTCTTTGCAAGCCCCATTCTCGGTAATTGAGGTAGCGGGTAATCTGATTGATGCGCCGGACTTTGGTTGTGTCGGAGATGAATTGACTTTTATAGGAAGCTCCGAGCAAGCGACGACTTATGAATGGGAATTTGGTGATGGAAATAGTGACACGGGTTTAGGCCCTGATACTTCTTTCGTAGTGAACACTTACGATACGGAAGGTACTTACGAAATACTTTTCATCTCCGTCGAGGACTTCCTCAATTGTCGAGATACAGTTAGTAGTACCATTGAAATTAGCCCAACTCCTGAGGTGACGATTGCGGGGCCATTTTTCTTATGTGCCGCAGAAGAGAATACGCTTTCGCTGACTAATCCTAATGAGAATTATAGCTACACTTGGGGACCAGACGAAATCTTTATTGGTGGAAGTGATCTCACCTCCGCTACCCCAACGACTGGGCCTAATATTGACGGAGCGACAACAATATTTGTACAAGCGATGAATGATGTCGGTTGTATTGGCGTAGACGAACAATTGTTTAATATTGCTACTCCAGTCATTGCAGTAAGCATTCCCGATACAACGGTTTGTCCAGGCGAGCCCTTCATCCTACCAGTTACGGGTGTTCAACCTTATCATATCTTAACTTGGACGGGAGAGGCAATTTCGACTTTAAGCTGTACGGATTGTGATAATCCTGTGGCTACCATTCCAGAAGGAGGAACGACTTATTCCTTAACCGTCACCGATAGCTTAGGTTGTTTTGAAGATCCTTTCAGCTTTACCTTTGGAACACCTGATGGTAATTTCAAAATGCCTAACGCCTTTACACCGGAGTTAACGGAAAACAATATCTTCCGCCCAGTTCCCGATGGAGATACCTCGATCGACGAATTGCAGATTACACGTTTTGAAATCTATAACCGCTGGGGACAGAAAGTCTACGATAATGACTCTGGCGATGCGGGTTGGGATGGAACGCGCAATGGGGAACCATTGGCCTCGGAAGTCTATATCTACATCATCGAAACCAACTTTGCTGGTTGCTCGGGTGATGTCTTTAATGGCAACGTGACCTTGATCCGATAGCTTAAAAAAGCTTAACTAAAAAAGCGGTGTTGGAATGCTCCAACACCGCTTTTTTTATTAGCGAAAGGTGCGAGGATCATCGCTGAGAAAAACCTCGGTTCCCTCTTCATCGCGAAATCGTAACGTTAGTTGAAATCGATCTTTAAAATCTTCATCGCTAGTATGTTCCCAATAGCCTCTGCCAAATACGGTTACCTCCTCTCCTACCTCGATGACTCCTTCGTAGCAGTCCAGCTCGCGGTGTAGATTAAATAATAGCTTGGTATCGATCTTATGTTCTTCCAGATAAGCTTGTAGATTCTCATCAGGGCCTCTAAATAATTTAGTGTCTCGTTTTTCATCCTTTATCAAAAAGACCTTGGCCTTTTTGAGATCAATATGGGCCAGTCCGGTAGCATCGGTGCAATAAAAGGCAGTAGACTTTTCATCTCTCAAGATGGTATTAGTATTGCCTCCTTCTCCACCTTCCATTTCTTCTTCCTTGATGACTATCTGATAAAAAACACATTCGCGACCTGAAAGAGGGGCTATCAAAATTTCGCGATCGGGGATAACTTCGCCAACCACTTTTCCAATCTTGCCTTCATCAAAATCTTCGATGTCCCTAGACGGTTCTTTTTTTAGCCTACGTTTGATCGAAGCTTCACCTTTAGTGTAATAACGGTAGATACTAAAGCCGATGGCCCCAGTAAAGATTAGAACAGTGAGAATATCCATCGAGTTGTGTTTATGGATTGGGAAACAAATCTTTACGACCTCCTTGCTCGACGAAGATAATTAATTACATTGAAGTTAGATTTACTGAAGTAGATTAGCTCTCTGTACGCGTCCAGGCGATGGTTTTATAAAAAAAACCCAAATAACCTCGGAGTTTGAGGGTTTGACCATTGTCTTCTAACCAAATTTTCCCCTGATAAGTTTTTCCATTATCGGTATTGTAAATAGAACCATTGACATAGGCCCCTTCCTTGGCGTCGTACTCAAAGTTTTCGATAAACTCTAGGCCAAGTGTAGAACGTTGGCGCAGAGCGGGATCAGGATTATTAACATCATTGGTAATCCGATCACCAGCGGCCACCTTTCCAAAGTAGCGACCATCGCGTTCGTAGAACTCAATTTTACCCTTTTTATCTTCCGTCAGATAAACGCCAATAATATCATCCGCCTCGGTGGCTTCTGTTTCCGTATTGATATTGACCCCAAAAAATTGGGAGAGTAGAAAGAGTGTGATCAGTAAAAGCATAGGATTACCTTTTTTGATTTAACAATAAAAAGCAATTTTGGTTATCGTAGAGGGTAAAAATTTATCGCGCACCGGGGGCATCTCTACTATAAAGGGAGACATGAAGGTGGTCGGCAGTGCCAACATGACGCAGGGTTTGAAAGCCCATCATCCAAAAATAGCCCTTCAATAAAGTATTGCGCCACTCACTATGCCCTTGGGTACGCAAGTCGATCGCGTGTACAAAGCCATTGCGCTGTGGGTAGTGAAGCGACCGCGTCTTGGTCGGCAACCCCATTTTGCGATAATCCTCCGGTTGTCGACTGGCATCAGTAATCATCAAATTCGAATCGAGAAAAATTAGCGTGCTGACCCCAAGTCGGAGGATGGGGTGTAGGCGGGTAAATTCTTTTTGAACCTCGGCCCCTTTTGCATTATTACTGGATAAAAACACCAGCCCGTGAGCACAATAGCCCAAAACCAGAATACTCGCAATGATCGCTCGGCGTTTGAGCGCTCCACTTCCTCCCATTCGTCCAGTGAATTTACCGTGTAAAAAGCTCAGATAGAGGATCAAAACCACCATGGCCCCCAAAGCTCCCCCCATCAAAGCCATCCAAGGCGACCAAGCTTGGTGAATATGACAATATACTGCCCCACGGATGAGTAAAATAAAGGGTAAAGCGAGTAGTAGGAATAGCTTGATAAATTGATAAAACCAGTATAACATACGCTTAATTTAAGGATAAGCGCTCAAGGATGGCGAGTAAATGCGATGATTCTATCTTTTTTTCCGACGGAAAATGGCGAGGGCCGACTAAAAACAGTCAGCCCTCTGGTACAGTAATTATCTTTTCCAATTCATTTTACTGAATTAAGACTTTCTTGGTAGTCTGTAATGCTCCAGTAGAAACCTGGAGGAAATAAGTGCCTTGGGGCAAGTTCAAGCGGCCAAAATCATAGTTCATCAAGTCGCCAGCCGGAGTTGTCTGATCTTGCCAGAGCAAGCTCCCGGTAAGGCTAAAGAGTTGAATATTGGTAGCTTGATCGCGACAAGCGGCACAGTCGATTTGAACGTAGTCCACTACAGGATTAGGGAATACGCTAAGTTCTGCTAAAGTAGAACTAGGTGTCGTTTCTTCTTCGGTATCGTTACGATCGGCACTGAGTTCGCTTGTAGGGCCATTGGCCAAGCTTGCTCCAGGGGCCGGGATCACAGATACATTGGAAAATACGGCTTCGTTTACGGTTTCCTCCGTATTACTACTCACTGCAATTCCTACAGTAATACAGTTCGGAAAGGCGAGTTCAAACGGACAAACCAATTCCCACTCTTCTCCGTCTTTTGAGATATATCCCGTAAAGAGATTGCCCCGACGTTCGAGTTTGATCCAGGCAGGAGCTTCTCCTTCGTGTGCTTCGTAGATGGTTCCTTTATTATTTTTCTGGCGAGCCTGGTATAAGATACCGTGTTCTTTGGTCGCTACAAGGCTGATATTTTTCGATCCTGCCTTGAGGTTGCGACGGAACATGATTCCTGCTAGTGCTCCGGTGGCCGGGAAGCTAGCTTCGTCAAGCTTTACTACGATGTCGCCATCGCCACAGAGTTCTTGGTAGATGTAGTAGAAGGCATCGGCGGCACCATAAATATCATGTCCAGAACCCGATACATTATAGGTTTCTGTTTCAGGATTGTAACATACCGATCCTGGGATAGGAGTGTTACCGATATTAGCAACTTTCCACTCTTCCGGTAGTTCGTCACAGGTAGGATCTTCCAAGATGCGAAGTAGGTAATCCTCTGTTTCTCCATATTCAAAGGTTCCACAAGAGTTTGGAGCGCTTCCATACTGATAAGTTACTCGCATTAGGATACCACTTACTGGAGCATCTACCGGAGTGGTAAAAGAGGTTTTAACTATGCTTTGTGATTGCTCTTGCAAAATCGTTTCACCTTCATCATCAAAATCACCATCGCGGTTCCAGTCGATCCAAACCGCCCAGAAGCGATCTTCATAGTTGCCATTATCGCTGTAACCCGGCGTCAAGGCGATGCCGTAATCTACATTGCGGTAGAGTGAAACCGGATTTTCAACAAAGCTGGCGTAGCCGTTATTATTACCGGAGCTCTTGCCTTGATTGGCAAAACTTACCTTTTCGATCCATTCGTAAGAAGCAGAAGTTCCCGTGGCATCGCAGTAGTCTGCTACGCAGTGGGCAGCGGGGTCTTCGATATTCACATACATGGTATGACTGGTAGTGTTTCCACTTTCATCCGTTACGGAGATTACTACTTCATTCGTTCCAATATGATCGCAAGTAAAGTCGACTACGTTAACCGCTACAGTTACATTACTACAAGCATCAAAAGCCTCTTCAATCCAGGCAGCGGGGTCGAGCGTAAGCGCCCCATCTTCTAGCAAGTAACGATCTTCCGGTGATTTACAAACCAGGACTGGAGCTTGAGTATCGACGAGTTTGTCGGCGCTAATTTCAAATTCGTAGTCGCCGAGGTCATTCCCATTTTTATCCGAAACCAAAACGGTATAAGTTCCATCTTCGGGTAGGACAAAGTCTTCCAAACGAGCGGAGCCATAGCTAAAGGCATCGTGGAGTTGTTCACCACTTGGTGAATATAATTCGAGTCGTGGATCAAGTCCTTCTTGTTCCAGTGGGCGAATCACGATATTAGTGGTACTTCCTGCAACGGAGGTAAAGGTATAGGAGCGCATGGCGCCATAAGCCTTTAACTGACCGCCATCGTAATTGCCAATACAATGGATGGGCGTACCACAGCCACCGTTATTTACTTTTTCGAGAAACAAATCATAATCACTACGGTCATTACCATTATTATCACAAACCAATAGTACATATTCTCCAGCGCTGTCAAAATCATCCGCTTCGAGTCGTACCAAACCATAATCCGGTGCAGCCTTAGTTAGGAAATTTCCATCACCATCGTATAAGCGAATAGAAACTTCAAAACCCTTTACTGGTGAAAACATCTGAGCCACAATTTTATCACCAGGCTGAGCTTTAAAGCGGTAGGCATCCACTTCAGCGAGTTCGGCAATCGAATAATCAGCGGCGGGGCTAGTACCACCAAAGTCGCTTCCGTCCTCACCACATTGAATAACGGGGATACAGGAAAGACGATTGAGGACTTGAAAAGAAAGTCCATAACCACCGGTATCGTTACCATTATAATCTGTTACCATCACTAGGTAGGTTCCCGTTTCAGGAAAAACCAAACCCTCGACACGTGCCAAATGGCTAGAGTGATGATCCGCGATTAAATTACCCGCAGGATCATAAATGGAGATTTCCGATTCTAAGGATTTATTGGACGACCGCATCCGAAAGAGGGCAACCTCTCCGGCACTAGCGCTAAAGCTGTAGGCTTTGATTTCCACGGAATTCCCAATTTCGCCAGCAAGGTCATCCCCACAATCGATGGGAATAGCTGCTTGTGGACTGTTGAGAATTTCTAGGGCTAAGCCATAATCGCCCGTATCATTATTGCGGTTATCGCTTACAATGATTTCGTAGGTTCCCGTTTCAGGTAGGGTAAAATGACGAATATTGACGACTCCGCCATCGCGGCAGTCTTCTCCGATAACTTCTCCAGCGGGATTGCGGAGTTCCATACAGGCATCTATCGGGCTTTCGGCATCGCGCATCCGAATCCAGATGACATCGCCAGCATTTCCGTTAAAAGTGTAGGTATCGATTTCTCCTTCCACCTCAATGGTGGCGATCAGGTCTTCACCGTATTGCAGCTCCGTAGTGGCTTGCAGGTTGGTGGCGGCCAGTAATACCAGGAAGGCCAATCCAAATTGTTGGTAGAAAGTGTAAAGTGGGCTCATTAAATTTTCTTTTGCGTACTGTATTTTCAAATACGGGGAGCAAGGTTACATTTAGGGATGAGCTTTGGAATTTCTGAAGAGGGGGGAAGATTTAGGATATTGAGTATTAACCAAAAAGCCTTCCAAAGCAGATTTTTGAGTACTCAAAATCAGAAAACAACGTGACAGCCTTTGTCAATATATTTGAATGAGTCTCATCTTTAAGTCTATGATTTACAGTATAAATTATCGAAAGTGGAGCGTTTCAAGCAAACCGATAGGTTTATTTTGTGACGAGCTTACGCAAAAACTTAGGTCTTTTTTCAATTATTTTCCCTGCTGGGGAACTATCTTTTCGAAATATGCCTAATTGATGTTGTGCCCTTGATCCAAAACCTATCTCAAATTGAGAATAGGTGATGTCTTTAAAATAATCTGGATCAAGCGAAAGATTGAATAATTGTTGTTTTAGATAAACTTTTCCAAGTAATTTTTAAACCACAAATCAATTTATGCATCAAATCCCACGACGTTTACACTCGATGATTCCCGCTCGGGAAATTTTACAAGTAAAAAACTGGTGGCAAAAACTCTCGCACGAAAACCGTATTGTACTTCAAGATTTGTATGATGAAAATGCTCCGGATGATGATCAACTCGTCCCTCTTCACCTTTGCGGTCGTTTTGTAGAACAAGAAAAGGTCAATTCCAACGATGTTTTTTGGGTGAATCACTTTTATGATTATCTGGTCAATCATCAGGTGGTGATTGAGCAAAAGTATTTTGTTGGTGGCATTTGCTCGGCACAAAAGGCAGCGGTCCGGGTGATTCGGCGAGGTATTATTCCAGCTAATTTCCGATGTCCATTGGGCGGGAAAAATTGCTTGATGGTACAGCTCTTGGACGAGAGGCCGGGGCTATCGTTACAGTTTTATGTTTCCTTTGGCCATCCGGGGTTGAGGCCAATGTTATAATCTGTCTAGAAATATTGGCGACTGATCCTTTTCGGTTCGATATTTGGGAAAAGAAGGTTACTTTCCGCAAGGAAAAGTACATCAGTGTATGTATTATGTTTATCCACAAAATTTAAAGTATATGAAAAAGTTATTCTACACTCTGTTATGGGGTTTTGCTCCATTATTCCTCACCGCTCAAATCACTTTAGACAATCACGACCAATTTGTCATTGGTGAATATTTAGGTTACCATTTCGTCGAAGCCGCAGCGGTATCAGAAGCGGTACTGACAGAAGACGGTGAAAATGTAACTTGGGATTTTAGCAACCTATCATCCCTACAAAATCTACCATCAGAATCGGTTGCCCCAAGTACGCAGCCGGATTTCAACTCCTTTCCCCAATCCACTTTAGCAGCAAAAGACATTGCCACGGAAAATGTATCTTATTACGAGGTAAATGATGAGGCCTTACGTTTTTGGGGAGCCATTAGCAATAAGATTTATGGGGCGAAGATATACTATGACGACCCACAGGATTGGATTCAATATCCGATGGCTTATGGGGAATCCTTTTCGGATGATTTTGGAGGAATAGTTTATACCACTACCGAAATTGATCGTGGGGGAACGACTACCGTAGAAGCAGATGCCTATGGTACCTTAATCACTCCGGCGGGAACTTTCTCTAATGTAATACGACTCAAGACGGATATGATTTATGCCGATTCTTTGGCGGGTTTTGAAATTGCCCGCTATATTGAAACGCGCTATCTATGGCATGACGCAAATAATGGTTGGCCGCTGATGACGTATTCCTATATCGATGCCGGTTTAAATACCTTGGAAACTTTGAGTTATTTGGATGTGAGTCCGGTAGCAACGCATTCTCCTTTAGCGGAAGAATTGGGTTTGACTGTTTTTCCTAATCCTGCTAATGATTTCGCACAAGTAGATTTCACTTTGGAAGAAGGTGCTACGGTTCGAGTAGAGCTACGTGATATTTTGGGCAGATTGGTTTGGTCGGAAGCTGGGCAAGAGATGGGCGCGGGGGAGCAGAATTTAGCATTGGCTGTGGGGAATATTGTGGAAGGCACTTACCTTTTACAACTGTGGGTAGACGATGAAGTAGTTGGTCATCAAGTGGTCATCCAACATTAGTAAAGCGACCTTAAGTAGGCGGGTCCGTAAAGAACGTATCCGCCTACTTTGTAAAATTTTAACAAAGTAATTTAATTCTCAAACTTGCTGTTAAGAGAAAATATATTTACATTTATCCTAATAATTGATTCTAGTGCTATTGCTTACTCAAGCATCCGCGATTTAAGGCACTACACAAAAGCTT
>SPJL01009344.1_pt1 | contig 28834 bp, 32 predicted proteins | sample 3741751 | NCBI WGS metagenome assembly SPJL01 (sample SAMN10925998, study PRJNA522277) | cold seep metagenome | isolation source: Elba SIP-enriched marine methane seep metagenome, extraction at timepoint T3 | place: Italy: coast of Elba, Mediterranean Sea | reverse complement strand
GGTTTGCGCATCGATCAAGACCGTGTGGCTTTTTGGAAAGACAATGGCGCACAATTAAGTGACACAGTGAAGCGTCTGGTTAAGTTTCATGCCAAAGGGCCTGAGTACGCAGCAGCACATAAAGAAAAAGAAGTTGCAAAAGCTGAAGCAAAAGCAGCCGCTAAAAAAGTAGCAGAAGAAGAAAAGCTAAAAGCAGCAGCGGCTGAAGAGGCTGCGGCAGCTGATGAAGCTGAAGCAAGTGAAGACGCTGCTGAGTAAGTTAGTAGTGTAAGCTCAATTGAATGGATTGAGCAATATGCAGGAATTAACTGTGATGGGGCGCATTGTTGCGCCCTATGGCGTTTTGGGTTGGATCAAAGTTGTGCCTGATACTGAGGTGCTTGATGGCCTTAAAGCATATAAAACCTGGTTGGTTGGTAAAGCGTCAGAGTGGCAGGAATACAAGCTAAAAAAGCTAAAGATACATAACGATGTATTACTGGTAAAGCTAGATGGCGTTGATGACAGAGATGTCGCTTTTAGCTTAAAAGGCAAGCATATTGCGATACCTAAATCAGAGTTGCCTAAGACCGAGGATGATGAGTATTACTGGGCTGATTTGATTGGCCTTTCTGTAAAGAATGTAGACAACATTTATTTTGGTAAGGTTGCAGGCTTGTTGGCGACAGGTGCCAATGATGTATTGGTAGTGAAACCTGAAGGTGAGCAAGAAGATATACAAGCGGCTACAGAAAAAAGAGAGCGCTTGATTCCATTTGTTGCCGATGTGATTATGCAGGTAGATATTGTAGCGCAGCTAGTGATTGTTGATTGGGATGAAGATTATTAACGTTCGTGTTAATGGTTAAACGAAGCAGAGGAGGCTGCAATGACGATGCAATTTGATGTCATTACGCTATTCCCTGAAATGTTTGATGCTTTAACGCAGCATGGCATTACACAACGAGCACAACAAAAAAAGTTATACGAACTAGTCTGCTGGAATCCTCGGCAGTTTACGCAGGATGTGCATCATACAGTGGATGATCGCCCTTATGGTGGTGGCCCTGGGATGGTGATGCTGGCCGAGCCTTTGAGTCAGGCTTTAGCAGAGGCCAAAGCAAGGCAAGCAGCAGTAGGTGGTAAAAAGCCTTGGGTGGTGCATTTTTCACCGGCTGGAAAACCTGTGAATCACGAAAAAGTGATGCAGTTATTGGCAAAAGAGCATTTGATTCTAATTGCCAGTCGTTATGAAGGTGTGGATCAACGTTTTATTGACAGTGCAGTGGATGAGGAACTGTCGATTGGTGATTATGTGCTCAGTGGTGGTGAGCTGCCCGCGATGGTGTTAATGGATGCCATCATTCGCCAGTTGCCTGGCGCGTTAGGTCACAAAGGCTCTGCGGTAGAAGACTCATTTGTGGATGGTTTATTGGATCATCCGCATTACACAAGACCAGAAAGTTATGATGGTCATCAGGTGCCGCCAGTGCTATTATCTGGCGACCATAAAAAAATACAACAATGGCGTCATGCGATGTCATTAAAAAGAACTCGGGATCAGCGTCCCGATTTATTGGCCGACAGGCCGTTGACGAAAGAAGAGGCTCGGCTGCTTGATCAGCTGGACAAAGAGTAATTTGTCTAGTGTGAGACTTGCAGGAACAAGCCCTTCAGAATTAAAAGGAACCCGTGAGGGATAAAAAAATGACTGATATTATTAAAACATTAGAGCAAGAAGAAATTGCACGATTAACGGAAAATAAAAGCATTCCATCGTTTGCACCTGGCGATACTGTCGTTGTTGGTGTTAACGTGGTTGAGGGCAACCGCAAACGTGTGCAGGCTTATGAGGGTGTGGTGATTGCCAAGCGTAATCGCGGTCTTAACTCATCATTCATCGTACGTAAAATTTCATCAGGTGAAGGCGTTGAGCGTACATTCCAACTTTACTCACCACTGATTAACAGTATTGAAGTAAAACGTCGTGGTGATGTTCGCCGCGCTAAACTTTACTACTTGCGTGAGCGTTCAGGTAAATCTGCACGTATTAAAGAGAAGCTTCCAGCACGTAAACAAGAAGCATAAGCAGCAAGCTGACTTAATCCAAAAGCCCCACTCATTGGGGCTTTTTTTATGACTGGAACTGGGTAAAAACTTTTACAGTGAATTAACTTTCCAGTATGATTTTTGACCATTCAACTTGAGAACACCATCATGGCCCAATATGTAATGTCAATGCTCCGTGTGAGCAAAACTGTCCCGCCACAAAAACAAATCATTAAAGATATTTCATTGTCTTTTTTCCCAGGAGCAAAGATAGGCTTGCTAGGTTTGAATGGTGCAGGTAAATCAACGGTACTGAAAATTATGGCAGGTGTAGAAACAGAATTTGAAGGTGAGGTGCAATGGCAGCCGAACTTATCAATTGGTTACCTGGCACAAGAGCCACAGCTGGATGCTGACAAAACAGTTAGAGAAGAAGTTGAATCAGGTTTAGGTGCGATTCAAGAAGCCAAAGAAAAGCTAGAAGAGATCTATGCGGCGTATGCAGAGCCAGATGCTGACTTTGATAAGCTGGCAGAAGAGCAGGCCAAGTATGAAAATATGATTGCCGCGGCGGGTGGCGATACTGATACGCAACTGGAAATCGCGGCAGATGCATTACGTTTACCGCCATGGGATGCGAAAATTGGCCCACTGTCAGGTGGTGAAAAGCGCCGTGTGGCATTGTGTAAGTTATTACTTTCTCAGCCAGATATGTTATTGCTGGATGAGCCAACTAACCATTTGGATGCGGAGTCAGTACATTGGTTGGAGCAGTTTTTAGTTAAATTTCCTGGTACTGTCGTGGCTGTGACCCATGACCGTTACTTTTTAGACAATGCGGCAGAATGGATTTTAGAGCTAGATCGCGGCCATGGTATTCCTTGGAAAGGGAATTACACTAGCTGGCTAGAGCAAAAAGAAGCCCGCCTAGCACAAGAAGAATCAAAAGCATCTGCCAGACAAAAAGCGTTGAATACTGAGTTGGAATGGGTGCGCCAGAATCCAAAAGGGCGTCAGGCAAAAAGTAAGGCGCGTCTGGCACGTTTTGAAGAATTATCTAGCCAGGATTATCAAAAGCGTAATGAAACACAGGAGATATTTATTCCTGTGGGGGAGCGTCTGGGCGACCAGGTCATTAATTTTGAAGGCGTGACCAAGTCCTTTGGCGATAAGCTTTTGATGGATAACTTGAGCTTTAGTATTCCGCCAGGGGCGATTGTGGGTGTGATTGGTCCTAATGGTGCGGGTAAATCGACTTTGTTTAAAATGATTACTGGTAAAGAAACGCCAGAAAAGGGCAGGGTCGAAATTGGTCAAACTGTACATTTGGCTTATGTTGATCAAAGCCGCGAAAACCTAGGCGACGACAAAACAGTGTTTGATGAAATTGCTGATGGTGCGGACATGTTGACAGTTGGGCAATATCAAACGCCATCACGTGCTTATATTGGGCGCTTTAACTTTAAAGGCAGTGACCAGCAGAAAAAAGTTGGTACTTTGTCAGGTGGTGAGCGTGGCCGTCTACATTTGGCTAAGACACTTATCTCAGGTGGTAATGTGTTATTGCTGGATGAGCCGTCAAATGACTTGGATGTAGAAACCTTACGTGCGTTGGAAAATGCCTTACTGGAGTTTGCTGGCTCAGTGCTTGTGATCTCTCATGACCGCTGGTTTTTAGACCGTATTGCTACTCATATCCTGGCAGCTGAAGGCGACTCTCAATGGACATTCTTCAATGGTAACTTCCAAGAATATGAAGCGGATAAACGTCAGCGTCTTGGTGAAGAGGCGGCTAAACCTAAGCGAATTCGTTATAAACCCATCTCAAGATAGTGGTTTAACTAAATGTCTTACGAAAATACAGGTGTTTAGGCTTTAGGGCAGAGCAAAGTATGCTTTAATGTTAAGTGACATCATCATTAAAGTGTGAGTGGAGCTCGCAACTGGAGCCTAGATGGAAAACGATGCAGTAGTTGAACAAGTCTCAGAGTTTTCTGAGACCCTATCGCTGATTGAGCCTTACTTGCCTTATATCGTCTTATTTTTGATTTTGTATATCATTTATAAGAAGTTTCGTTATCATCAGCTCAAAAAAGACTATGAGTCACTACAGCAGCAGATGGATCGCGTCTTGTTAAGAGAGCAAGCGGAATTAGCGCAAGAAGGTGAAAAAGCGGATTTGGCTGCAGACTTTGTCAAATCTGACCACGATAGTCACCCTAAACTACGTATCCGTAATGTGAATCGAGCACTGGCAAAAAATATTCGAATTGAATTTCCTAACGGTAATAACCTACTGCTTAAAAAAGAAGTCGATGCTATCTTTCCAATTGACTCCTTGAACAGCCATAAAGAAATATTACTCTCGATTGCTGTCTACAATAATGCGCCGCGTAGAATTGCTATTGAACTCACTTGGGATGATGGCTATAACATGAATAATACCAAACACTTAACCCCAAGCTATTAATGCTTACCCCCGCGGGTGATGCTTTTCATGTAGTTGCTTTAAACGTGCTTTGGCCACGTGGGTATAAATCTGTGTGGTAGAAATATCTGAATGTCCCAATAATAATTGCACGACCCTTAAGTCAGCGCCATGGTTTAATAAATGCGTGGCAAATGCATGACGTAACACATGTGGCGAAAGAGGCTTGGTGATGTCAGCTTGCTTTGCGTAGCGTTTGATCAGATACCAAAATGCCTGCCGCGTCATGCTAGTGCCACGATTGGTAACAAATAACGCATCAGATAAACGCAGCTTTAATAACTCTGGTCTGGCTTCATTCAGATATTGCTTTACCCAGTCACTTGCGTGTTCTCCCATTGGCACGAGTCTGGTTTTATTGCCTTTGCCTGTGATGCGAATGACGCCATCTTGTAAGCTGACTTCATTAATACTCATGTTGACTAACTCCGACACACGTAAACCACATGCATACAGAAGCTCCAACATAGCACGATCACGTAAGCCTAAAGTTTCTTGGTTATTAGGTGCATTTAACAGTGCTTCTACTTCTGTTTCCGTGAGGCTATCTGGTAGATGTTTTGGCAGTTTAGGGGACTGTATGCGGATCGTTGGGTCTTTAGAGATAGCAGATTGCGTTAGCAGATAGCGATAAAAGCGCCTTAGACAGGATACTAAGCGATAGACGCTACTGGATGAGGCTTTTTGTACAGTAAATTTAAACGCTAGATAGTGCTGTACTTGCGCTTCTGTTACCTGTGTCAAAGTCAATTCTTGCTTGGTTAACCAGTCATTGAATAGCTTGAGGTCAATGCGGTAACTGTCCAGTGTATTTAGCGCCAGGCCATCTTCAAGCCATAAATAGTCTAAAAACTGACTGATATAGACTTCAGCGGAAGGTTCAGACATAGACACCTTCATGGTTAAGCAACCAGCGTTTAATCCTGCTACCTTCTGGATGGTTGCGCATAAAACCGCCAAGCCCTGATTTTGCAACAACACGATGACAGGGAATCAAAATCGGAATGCGGTTAGCGCCACAGGCATTTGCCAGCGCACGTGGGCAGCTTTGTATTTGCTCTGCTAGCTGGCTATAAGTTGCAGTAGTGCCTGTAGGAATGGCAGCAATTGCTGCCCAGACACGCTTTTGATAAGGTGTACCAGATAGTTGCTCAATGTCAATGAGCGACGCATACGCTTGCGAAGAGTCTTCTAAATAAGATTGGATTGCTTTGATCAGAGTAAGTACAAATTCAGAGTTTGTTTCATGATCTACCTGTTCATGCAATTGTACTGGTGACAAGCTTAACTTGATCCCTTTAATAGTATTTGAAATGGCGACATGACCAAAAGGTGTGGGAATGATTTGTGGGCGCATAGGCAGTACCATAATCAAAAAGCGATAGGATCCACATCGATACACCAGCGGACTTTTTTCGCTGGCGCATATTCAGATAAGTGCGTAAACAGGTCTTGTAATAAGCGTTGTAAAGCTGTGCGGTGTGTTGTTTGAAAGATCAATTGCGCGCGCTCCATCCCTTTTAAACGTTCAATTTGCGGTCTGACTGGTCCATAAATCGTAATCGATGTTGTCCGCGCTTGGCAATAGTCATTTGCATGGCTTAACACGCGTTCAATGAGTGGGTATTGGTTTGCTTCTGCGCGCAGCAAGGCGGTAAAAGCATAAGGCGGAAACTGCATTAATGCACGCTCGGTTAACAATTCGTCCGCAAACGCAGGGTAGTCTTGCCTGCGCAAGGCGTTAAACAAAGTATGGTTTGGAAACTCCGTTTGGATAAGGACTTCTCCCGGTTTTTCTGCGCGTCCAGCGCGTCCAGCGACTTGCATTAGCTGCGCAAATAACCGTTCACTGGCACGAAAGTCGGGGCTATGTAGGGCACTATCTGTATCTAAAATGCCGACTAATGTCAGGTTGGGGAAGTCGTGACCCTTTGCCAACATTTGTGTGCCGACCAGAATATCAATTTTATTGTCATGTACTGCGGTTAGCAGCTCGGTTAGCGCATCTTTGCGGCGCATGGTGTCACGATCTACTCTCGCAATGCGCGCTTCTGGAAAAAGCTGCCTTAAGGTTTCTTCAATTCGTTGTGTAGCATGCCCCACAGGGTGACAATCTTGGGCATGACATTTTGGGCATGACTCTGGAATAAAAGCTTCGTGACCACAGTGGTGACAATTTAAGCGGTTTAAGTGTTTGTGTACGACCAATCGGCTGCTACAACGTGGGCAGGTGGCAACCCACTGGCATTGGTGACAAAGCAGTACTGGTGCATAACCACGGCGGTTAATAAACAGCAAGCTTTGCTCACCACGTGCGAGACGCGATTTTAGTGCTTTAATGAGTTGCGGACTAAAACCATTGTTTAAATTTAATTTGCTGGTGTCTATGCATTGAATACTGGGCAGTTGTGCTTGAGTGACTGCACGTTCCGTCATGCTTAAGAGTTGATACTTACCTTGTTTGGCATTGTGCCAGCTTTCTAACGCAGGCGTGGCGGAGCCTAGAATGACGGGGATATTGGCTTGCTTAGCACGCAATAGGGCTACATCACGCGCGTGATAGCGCATGCTGTCTTGTTGTTTGTAGGAGCTATCGTGTTCCTCATCAATGATGATGAGCTTGAGGTGCGGGATAGGGGTAAATACAGACAAGCGGGTGCCAATAATAATATTTGCTTTTCCAGTTTGCGCTAGCTGCCAGTGATGTAAGCGTTCACTATCGTTAAGGTGGCTATGCAGGCTTACTAATGTTTGCGCAGGAAATCGTGAAAGAAAACGTTGCTCTAGCTGAGGCGTTAAGTTGATCTCTGGCACCAGCACCAGCACCTGAACAGGTGCAGCTTCTTTATTAGCAATAAAGTGTGCAATTGCCTGCATATAGACTTCGGTTTTGCCACTACCCGTAATCCCATGGATTAGCCAGGCCATAAACTGGTCAGTAGTTTGAGTCAGCGCTTGTAAAGCGGCTGCCTGTTCGGCATTCAAATTTGGCGCAGTGCCAGCAGGTGTGTTCACTTGCATTTCAGTCACAGAGTGTTGTTCTACAAGACCTTCATCAAGCCAGTGATTAATCACACGTTTGGCACTGCTAGAGATAGCTTGAATATCTTGATCTGACAACCATTCTTTTTGTTGTAAAGCTGTCAGTAATTGTTGTTTAACACGTTGTCGTTTTGGAATGTCTGAGAGTGCTATTCCTTTGCCTTTTTCAGTGAGCTGATAGGCTTGCGGCAGACGAGACTGCGTTGGTTTTACTTGCTTGAGTTTGCCTGGCAAGGCTGCTAAGACTGCCTGACCAGTGGGGTATTGATAATATTGTGCGCTAAAGTGTAAGAGCTTCAGAATAGCGTCCGAGAGTGGTGGCTCTTCGGTATAAGCTGTTGTTACCGCTTTTAATTTGTCTATGTCATAGCTGGACTCGTCTAATTTTTGCATAACAACGCCAATGCGCTGCTTGCTGCCCCATGGCACCAAAACTCTGTGCCCGACTTGCACTGCTGGTATGGTGCAAAGGTAGTCGAAATAACGGTTGAGTGGCACATCTAGTGCAACAGAGACGATTGGGGTAGTCAATTGGGCAGGTATTTAGCGTCATCGAAAAGACACTATTGTAGTTTATTGTCTCAGACAAAGAAAAAAATGTTGCAGTAGGTTAAAATAACGCCTTTTTAGATGAAATAAAAGTAGAACACACTTGAAAGATCAGTTGACAGCATTGTTATTGGACGCGCTTCAGGCTTTGGTACCAAATACGAAAGCAGAGCAAATTAATTTAGAGCGGCCAAAATCGGATGATCACGGTGACTTTGCAACCAACCTTGCATTGACACTCACCAAGGCATTGAAGAAACCCCCGCGCGATATTGCTGAACAGATTATTGGCGCAATTCCTGATAATGATTTGATTTCCAAAGTCGAAATTGCAGGACCAGGTTTTATTAATTTCTTTTTGAATGCTGCCACTCAGCAAAGTGTGGTGAAAACAATTTATGCGCAAGGTGCAGCCTATGGTGCAAACAGCACTGGTCACGATGGCAGTGGAAAACCACAAAAAGTACAAATAGAGTTTGTCTCTGCAAACCCTACAGGCCCACTACATGTGGGTCATGGGCGTGGTGCGGCCGTGGGCGATAGCTTGAGCCGTATTATGCAGGCCAATGGCTGGGAGGTGACGCGTGAATTTTATTACAACGATGCGGGTGCGCAGATCGATAATCTAACAAGATCTGTATTAGCACGTGCACAAGGTGTTTTGCCAGATAGTGAAGACTTTCCACAAGATGGTTATCGTGGTGAATATATTGCTGATATCGCGCAAGCCTACGTAAATAAAGAAACAGTTAAAGCCGATGATAGAGTAGTGACTGCAAAAGGCGATCTTGCGGATGAAGAAGCCGTTCGTGAGTTTGCAGTAGCTTATTTACGCCATGAACAAGACTTAGATTTAAAAGCCTTTCAGATTCAGTTTGATGAGTTCACACTTGAGAGTGGCTTATATGCAGATGGTAAGGTAGAGTCAGCAGTTCAGGAATTGATTAAGAATGGCAAGACCTACGAAAAAGAAGGCGCGTTGTGGTTAAAAACGACTGAGTATGGTGATGATAAAGACCGTGTAATGCGCAAAGCAGAAGGTGGCTATACTTATTTTGTCCCTGATGTGGCCTACCATTTAGATAAATGGCAGCGTGGTTTTGTGAATGTAATTAATGAGCAGGGCGCAGACCATCATAGTACGATCACGCGGGTTCGCGCAGGTTTGCAGGCATTGAATGCAGGCATACCTGAAGATTGGCCAAACTATGTGTTGCACCAAATGGTGCGTGTGATGCGTGGTGGTGAAGAGGTGAAAATCTCCAAACGCGCGGGTAGCTATGTGACCTTGCGTGACTTGATCGATGAAGTGGGTTGTGATGCCACACGCTATTTTTTGGCGGCGAGAAGTGTGGACTCGCAATTGGTATTTGATATTGACCTTGCTTTGTCGCAAAGCAATGAAAACCCTGTGTATTATATTCAGTACGCCCATGCGAGAATTTGTAGTGTATTAAAGCAATGGGGGGGTGAGATTTCGGGGTTATATAATGTCGATTTGGCTGCTTTGCAAGAGCCACATGAGGTGAATCTGATGCAGCGCTTGAGTGCTTATCCAGAATCGGTTGCGAGTGCCGGTAGAGAAATGGCACCTCATATGGTTGCAAATTATCTGAAAGCATTAGCTAGCGATCTACACAGCTATTACAATGAGCATAAATTTATCATCGATGATGAAGCAATGATGCTTGCACGGTTAAGCTTGATTGGTGCAACGCAGCAGGTGTTGCAAAATGGGTTGAGCTTGTTGGGTGTGAGTGCGCCAGAAAGCATGTAGCGCTTCTGGTTAAATAAAAAAAGGAAAGAGTAAAATGGCAAGCGGTGATAAATCACGTGGAGGGAATACATTTATGACAGGACTCATGGTTGGTTTTTTGCTTGGTGTGATGGCCTCGCTTGCAGTGATTGTATTTATTAAGAGTAATGACAGCCCATTTGCAGTGGAGTCGATCGCGCATGAGACACAGCTGGCCGATAAAATTGCTAAAGACACGCATGAGGCAGAGTTGGTTGCTCAACGGAAAGCTAAGCAGTATTCGGATCTAATCAAAGATAAAACCAACTTTGATCTTTATAAAGTACTGACAGGTAAAGAAACCAAAGTCTCTTCTATAGAAGAAGGGGCGATGGTTGTTTCTGAGGATGCTGAGTTAACGATCAAGGCCTTTTATTTACAGGTTGGCGCATATCCGGCAGAAAGTGATGCGGATAAGCTCAAAGCCAAGCTTGCTTTGCAAGGTGTAGAAGCGAAGGTGCAAGCGGCTAATATCCCTGATAAGGGTGTTTGGTACAGAGTGCGTGTTGGGCCAATGGAAGATAATACTGAAATCACCAGAATCAGAGCAAAATTGGCACGCAATGGCTACCGAGCAGACTTGATAAAAGTTGCAAGGTAACAATTATTGACAAACTAAATGTCAGCTAGCGTGTCCACTCAATCGTTAAATCATTGAATCAATCAAAAAGGAACAAGAATGAATCGTTTACTCAACTATTACTGGATTTTTGCTGCCCTGCTTTTATCCAGCCTTTCTTTTGTTGCGACCTCTGCACACGCTGAACCTAGCATGGGCCAAGAGTTTAATAAAACTGCGCAATTGATTCCATCAGATGACCCAAGTAAAATCGAAGTGGTTGAAGTGTTCTGGTATGGTTGCCCACATTGTTATGATATGGACTCTGAGTTAAATGCATGGGTAGCAAAGCTGCCAGCTGATGTTACGTTTAAACGTATTCCTGGTCTGCCTCACCCTCAATGGGAGCCAATGGCAAAAGCGTATTACGCGATGGAAGATTTAGGTATTTTAGAAAAATATCATACTGCCTTGTTTGATGCGATTCATGGCGAGAGTGGTTATAAAGGCATAGCCACAAATGACAAGGCTGCTATTGCATGGGTTGCGACCATTAGCGGTTTATCTCAAGAAAAAGTCAAAGCAGCTTTCTATTCGTTCTCAATGAAAAACCGTTTAACGCAGGCAAGAAATTTCTTTCGTGCCTCTGGTGCGACAGGGGTGCCTAGCTTGGTCATTGATGGTCAATATATTACTTCAAGCACGATGGCGCATGGCAACTCTCGGGCACTTGAGGTAGCAGACTATATAATTGAAAACGTACGTAGAACTAAATCTCCACAATAGCTATATCGTTCTGGGCGCTGTATGAAGGTTTTTATTACTGGCGCCTCGAGTGGTATAGGTGCTGCGCTAGCGCTGGAATATGCGCAGCGCTATCCATCCATCACCCTTGGTTTGTTAGGTCGGCGTGAAGAAGCACTAACCACACTGCAAAGCAAATTATCACAACTTTCAAACGCAAGTACATATCTTTATATCGCAGATGTACGTAACCCTCAGGCAATGCAAGCTGCTGCACAAGACTTTATGAGTGTTGCAGGTGCGCCTAATGTGGTGATTGCAAGCGCTGGAGTTAGTTCTAGCAGCTATACTGACCAGCCAGCAGACTTAGAAACTTTTCATGCGGTGTTTAATATTAATGTTTTAGGAATGTTACATACATTTCAACCATTTGTTCAAGCGATGAAGCAGCTTGCAGCTGACCAGCAAACAGCACAGTTGGTAGGTATTGCCAGTGTCGCTGGTGTTAGAGGCTTACCAGGAGCAGGTGCTTATTCTGCAAGTAAGTCAGCCGTAATCAAATATCTTGAGAGCTTACGTGTGGAAATGGCACAGCAGCGTGTTGTTGTAACGACCATTGCACCTGGGTACATCAAAACGCCTATGACCGATGTCAATACCTATCCGATGCCTTTCTTGATGCCTGCGGATAAGGCGGCGGCTAAATTTGTAGATGCCATTGAAAAGCAAAAGTCGTTTGTGATCATCCCTTGGCAGATGGGCTGGGTTTCCAGATTCATGCGTTTGCTACCAAATTGTTTGTGGGATTGGTTAATGAAACGTGCGCCACACAAGCCCAATGTTTCTATTGATTGAGTCTCTAACAATTAATCATTATTTCAATGGTTTATTTTTTTAGTATCTGTTGCTAATGCATGAAAACTATCTATGATAGGGTTTGTTGAGCCTAATAACACTAACTATCAACTTGAATGAACCGTATTGCAGTTTTTAATCAAAAAGGTGGCGTGGGCAAAACGACTACTGTTTTGAACTTGTCTGCTGCATTACACCATCACCAGCAAGCACATTGCTTGATTGATATGGATCCACAAGCACATTTAACTCATGTGCTGTGCAAAAAAGCCATTTCTCCAGCGCATAGTCTTTATGCTTTTTATACCAAAGGCGTGACACTTAACTCACTTAAACAACCACGCGAAAAAATCGGAGACATCATACCTGGCAATAAAGCCATGATTAAGCTTGATGCAGAGTACGGCAAGGGTATGGAAATTTTATTAAAACTAAAGCGTGGATTAGAAAGTGAGCAGGAAGTATTAGCCCCAACTGTCTTAATGGATTGTTGCCCATATTTAGGAGTACTTTCGTTGAATGCAATCTTTGCAGCGGATTTAGTCATGGTGCCGATTGCCTCAGATTATCTTTCATATCAAGGTGCGATCAATGTTGAAAAAACGCTATCCGCTTTAGAGCCTGTAATTAAGCGCAGAATACCCAGACGTTATTTACTGACACGCTATGACAAGCGTCGCAGTGTAACCTTTGATATAGAAAAAAAGGCACGAAAATCGTTTGAACAGAATATTTGTCAAACGGTTATTCGCGACAATGTTGCGCTCTTAGAGAGTCCACAACACTTTCAGGATGTATTTAGTTACCAACCAAAGAGTGCCGGTGCACATGACTATCTGGCACTGATGATGGAATTAAAGAGTGAAGGTTTGATTTAGTACTTAAGAGTTGATTATCAGGTTCAGAATGTCCTGATAATCCATCTCTTGTACTTTTGTTTGTTGATCACAGCTCACATCGATAATCTGGCAGCCGCGATACATTTGAAATAGATTCTGCTCTGCTGCTAGCTGGTTAGCAGCAGAAATAGAAATTGGGTTAACCGTGATCCCGGATTTTGTTTTGATATGAAACTGATACTTTTTTAAAGGTTGCATTTGAGAATACCACTAATATTCTTTGACCAGCGTTGTTTGCTGTGTTGTACTTAACTCAACAGCATCTGCAAGAATATGTGCTGCTTCATTGAGCAAAATATCTGCATCTTCTTTTTCTTCATCGGTATTGATATTACGCTCATTTGCTAACAGGCCGTCATCAGGCACAAGTCTTGGGTTCTGCAAATGTTTGTCTTTTGTCAGTTTTTCGCGTTTTTCCATTTGTGTTTCTTGTGCTTTACGCTCTGCACGACGAATAGCCTCGTTCAGCGAGACTGACTTCTTGTGTCTTTGTAGGGTAAGCTCATCAATGTCCTCCTGCAAGAGCTGAAAGTCCTGACTTTTATGCACTCTGTCATTATGTCTTGATTTAAGCATTGGCACTAGCGCAGAGAAGCTATTCAATGGATGAAAGTTTGCTGGTGTGATTTTTACCCAGGGTAATGCATTGTCATAGCTGGATTCACCAAACGCTTGCAAATCATTCAATGAAGGCATTGCAATATCTGGCGTCACGCCACGTAGTTGTGTGGTGCCGCCATTGATTCTAAAAAACTGCGCCACAGTCATTTTGATTTCGCCAAATTTAGGGGTTTTGTTTTTGGCAATCTGATCCAAGTTAATCACAGTTTGCACTGTACCTTTACCATAACTCAGTTCACCAACAATTAAGCCACGGCCATAGTCTTGAATCGCAGCTGCAAAAATTTCTGATGCTGAAGCAGAGCCGCGATTGATTAACACAGCTAAAGGACCGTTCCAAGCTACGCCTAATGCATTGTCATGGTCGATTTTAATTTCGCCTTCTACATCACGTTCTTGCAATACTGGGCCATGATCAATAAATAAGCCAGTCAATGCAATTGCTTCGTCCAAAGAGCCACCACCATTGTTTCTAAGGTCGATCAGCAGGCTGTCAACTTTTTCCTGTTTTAGCTCAGAAATCAGTTTGCGGACATCGCGAGAAGCAGACTTGTAGTCACGATTCCCTTGTCTTCTGGCATAAAAGTCTTGATAAAAAACAGGTAAAGAAATGACCCCAACTTTGCTTTTATGGACATCGTCATCAATGTTGATAATGGATTTCTTTGCTGCTTGCTGTTCAAGATTTATTTTTTGACGAATCAAAGCGATACGTTTGGGAATGCCGTTCAGGCCAGTATCAGCAGGCAAGATTTCTAACACAACGGTTGACTCTTTTTCGCCACGAATGAGGTCTACGGTGTCATCCAGACGCCAGCCAATGACATCTACCATTGGCGCCGTGTCACCTTGGGCTACGCCGATGATGCGATCACCTACTTTCAGCAAGCCTGACAATGATGCTGGGCCACCGGTAACCAACTCTTTGATCACGGTGTATTCGTCCTTAGATTGCAAGACAGCACCAATACCGACCAAAGACAAACGCATGGAAATATTAAAGTCTTCTGCAGCTCGCACCCCAAAGTAGTTTGTATGCGGGTCTATAGCAGTTGCATAGGCATTCATAAAGCTCTGAAACACATCATCACTTTTAATTTTTTGTATGCCAGACAGTGAATTGTTGTAACGCTTTGTCAGTGTTTTAACAATTTCATCCTTGGGCTTGCCTGCAAGTTTTAATCGTAACCAGTCATTTTTGACACGTTTACGCCAAATATCATTTAGTAATGCCTCAGAGCTAGCCCATGGTGCTTCATCACGGTCATATTCGTATGACTCATCTAGTGTAAAGTCGAATGGTGTTTTCAATAATTGTTTCGCGTACTCGATACGCTTGCCCACACGCTGGCGATAAACATTGAATATCTTGAAAGGGATTGTTAAGTTTTCTTCCAGTAAAGCATTGTCAAACTTAGCACGTGCGTATGCAAACTGGTCAATATCAGCTTTTAAGAAAAATAAATGCTCGCTATCGAGTGAGTCTAGATAGTTATCAAAAATTTTGCTCGAGGTATCATCGTTAAGCTTGAGTGGCTTGTAATGGTACCTAGATAAAACTTCGGCTGTTAAGCGTGCGGCTTGTGCTTGTTGTTGCTGTGGCTTGAGTTCTGGCGCGGGGCTGTAAGCCACAGCCGTGTTGAGCTGTATTGCTGCCAGTAAACATAAAAGCAAAGATAAAATCTTTTGCATAAGTATCCTAAATCAATAAAAAAACAAACAGTACTGTCTCAATCAGTAATATGAGCGTTAAACGACTGCCATATGGCAGTGATAGACAACTGAATTTAATTATTGTTTATTTTATTACAAATTTGTCTTATACAGGCAGAGAAACGTGATTCCTTTTGGTATTTACAATACATTACAAAGAGCCTGAGGCTCAAACCGTGCAACCTGAGTTATTGCTCATTTGTAAATTCTTTACTCAGCATATCTTGAATTAACTCTAACCTCAAAAGAGGGCTTTCGAGTTCTAACAAGCGTTGTTTTTGCATCAAGGGCATATTCAATATCTCACACCAGCGATTCGCAACCCAGCCACAGTCTTGGAGGTTGTAGGGCTTGGAAATCGGAAGCTCCAGCTCAGAAATGTCTTTATCATTCAATGATTCGATAATATGAAGCAAATGTGAACGTGTCGATTCAAGGTCTTCGGGGATCGACATTGGTAATTCTTTTCGCATATCAGAGGCTTGTGCATGCCATAGGCCGCTTTTATCTTGTATTGCCGATTCAACTTTAATTCGTTTTAGTGCCTTACATTTGATATTGATAATACCTAGACAAGAAACATCTGCCTCCATGATGCTAAATGCGGTACCAACCTCAGCAAAAGGGTATTGTGCGCTAAATGATTGATTCAGCTTCAAATTGACATGTTGCTCAGGATAGATGGCCACGACGCCAAATGGGGTGCCTTTGCTTAAGCAGTCACGGATCATTTCTAGGTAGCGTGTTTCGTATACTTTTAGCGTTAACACGCCGCCTGGAAAAATCACAGTGTTAAGCGGAAATAAGGGTAGTGCATAAGTTTCCATCAGATCGTCCTGTCAATGTCATTTTTATTAAATGTTGACTAGTATGATATTGATCGAAACAGAGGGTGTAAATGGCCCGTTCGGGTAATGAGCCGTAAATAACTAAGGAAAATGGGGTGGCTGATGGGGCTCGAACCCACGACAACCGGAATCACAATCCGGGGCTCTACCAGCTGAGCTACAGCCACCATAGTTGGCGCACATTTGGCCTGCCCGATAGGAATCGAACCTATAACCCCCAGCTTAGAAGGCTGGTGCTCTATCCAGTTGAGCTACGGGCAGGTTGTTAACGTGATAACTATACTGTTAAAACGGACAAGAAAAATGGTCGGCGTGGAGAGATTCGAACTCCCGACATCCTGCTCCCAAAGCAGGCGCGCTACCAGGCTACGCTACACGCCGAAGAAGGCGAAATATACTGCAATATTTCAGATTGGTCAATTCTTATATGCTAAAATCGCCGTAATTTTTTGAATTTTTTTATTTTTTAAGTAGATCAATGACAGCAAACATTATTGATGGTAAAACCATCTCAGAAAATTTATTAGCAGAACTAAAACAGCAAGTTGACAAACAGCTGTCATTGGGTGAGCGTGCACCTTGCCTGGCCGTGATTTTGATTGGCGATGATCCAGCATCTGCAATCTATGTGCGTAACAAGCGTAGAGCCTGTGAAAAGGTCGGTGTTCTTTCAATCGCCCATGATTTACCCAGTGAGACGACAGAGGCAGATCTTTTTGCATTAGTCGCGCAACTCAATGCAGACCCATCGGTGGATGGTATTTTGGTGCAGTCGCCACTACCTGCACATATCGATGAAGCAAAGCTGATTGAGCACATTGATCCGAATAAAGACGTGGATGGTTTTCATCCATACAATATTGGCCGTTTAGCAGTAAGGCAACCAATGTTACGCTCCTGTACGCCTTATGGTGTGATTAAAATGCTAAAAACCATAGACCGCCCTATTAAAGGTATGGATGCCGTGATTGTTGGAGTGTCCAATCATGTTGGGCGACCAATGGCGCTGGAATTATTGCTTGCAGGATGTACAGTGACGTCTTGTCATCGGCATACCAAAGACTTGGCCAGCACCGTAGCAAAAGCAGATCTAGTCGTGGCTGCGGCAGGTAAACCTGGTTTGATTAAAGGTGAATGGATTAAAGAAGGTGCTGTCGTCGTCGATATTGGGATTAATAGATTGCCAGACGGTAAGCTGGTAGGCGATGTGGATTTTGAGATGGCAAAGTCACGTGCTAGCTGGATTACGCCAGTACCAGGGGGCGTCGGTCCAATGACTGTCGCAACGTTGATGGAAAATACAGTTTTAGCGCAATCAATGACTGCAAAATCATGTGCTTAGAAGGGTTGGCACAGGGCTTGCAAAAGGGAAGAATCAGAGTAAACTCATGCTGCTTAATTAAGCGTTAACCATTTTTTTACAAACTGATATTTATTGATAAGCATTTTTTAGGTGTAAACCATGGCAGAAATCAAGCAATTCACTCCTTACAAAGAAAAAAAAGGTGAGGAGTATATGAATAAAAAGCAACTGGATCATTTCCGTAAGATTCTTAATCAATGGAAAGAAGAGTTGAGTCATGATCTGGATAAAACTGTACATACGATGCAGGATGAAGTAACAATGTTTGCTGATCCCAATGATCGCGCAAGTCAAGAATCTGATATGGCACTTGAACTAAGAAACCGTGATCGTGAGAGAAAGCTCATTAAGAAAATTGATGATACCTTGCGCAAAATCGATGAAGACGATTACGGTTATTGCAATAGTTGTGGTATTGAGATTGGTTTAAAGCGTTTAGAAGCCAGGCCTACTGCAACACTTTGTATTGACTGCAAAACTTTAGACGAAATTAGAGAAAGACAAGTCGCAAAATAAGCTGGCTTGTGTTTCTATAGTAATTGCGGCGATTTGCAAGCCATGGCAGCTTTTTTACCATGGCTATTCTTAGAAACTAACCTTCAACCGTTGAATCTACCATAGTAAGATTCAGCTGCCTTAATGAAGCCATGTCAGATTCATCAAATGTTTTCCCCCGTAATGTTTTAGGTACTGCGCTGCAAGTATGTAGCGAAGACCCTTTGACTGGTTTTAAGCGCAATGGCTGTTGCGAAGCTGCAGATGGTGATGCTGGCAGGCACACCGTTTGTGTGCAAGTCACAGACGAGTACCTAGCTTTTTCAGTTTCGGTAGGTAATGATTTATCCACACCAAGGCCTGAGTTTGGCTTTCCAGGATTAAAAGCGGGAGATCGCTGGTGTGTTTGTGCTCCACGTTGGCTGGAGGCGTCGGAAGCAGGTTATGCGCCACCCGTTATTCTAGAATCAACACATCAACAATGTCTGGACATTATCAGTCTGGCAGACCTCAAATATCACGCTCTAAGGTAAGTCTAGGCAGATAGAGCTAAGTAAGGGGTTCCCCACAACTACGGAAAGACCAGCATCCTGAACCATAAGGTTCAAGGGGTAATGGCCTAAAGTGCATTAGGTACGCCCGCTAGGAGCGCGCTCACAACACTCGATTAACCAAAACCGATGCTAATGACTAGTTCAAGGAATTATTAGCCTTAGCCGTACCGTGGGGAACAAACGAAACAACGAATAGATTATATCGCGTAACAAAAATTCCAATTGATTAATAATATCAGTAATTTTTGTTATTTTTGTGTATTTGATACTACTTTAATGCAGTCTGTTATTGACATGCGGCGTCTAGTTTATCCTGTAATTCAGTAATTTTCTGCTTACACTCACCAATATTCACATTGCCTGATTCAATATTCAGTACCTCATGTGCTAGATTAAGTGCCGCCATCACAGCAATTTTTTCAATACCGATAAAATTACCGTTGTCTTTGATTTCGACCATTTTTTTGTTTAGAAAGTTAACTGCTGTATCAAGAGCAGGCCTTTCATCTTCAGTGCAACTGACGGTAAATTTTTTATTTAATACTTGTATATCTACGCCATTAGATTGACTCATGGTCTCCGTCCCTATGGCAAGCTTTGCATGAGCTTTTCAATACGCTCGCTTGCTTCCGACATTTTTTGTTGTAATGCTTCTGAAGTGGATTTAACCCCGTTAAGTTCTTCTTTTAATTCACTGTTTTCTTGCTTCAGATCATGAAACAGTCCAAGCAGGTGCGAGAGTTTTTCTTCCAAAGCTTGTAAGTCTTCGTTCATACAACCACTATAAATTATTGTCTGTCCCTTCGTCAATCATCGGATTCAAAAATAAAACCAGAAAGTAAGTGGCCTTTTTTAAGCGTTGTATAACAAAGACAAAATCAATAGGGAAAAAAAGCTTTTTGTGCTATATTCTCGCTCGTTGTCAGGTGTCTTTTTTAGTCAATAAAAAAGGTGAAACTGGGAAACAGGTGCATCAAAACCTTGATAAGTCCTGTGCTGCCCCCGCAACGGTAAGTGAGATACAAATCGTTTTGTCTTATGCCACTGAGTGAAATCACTTGGGAAGGTTAAGCGCTTTGCTCACAAGCCCGGAGACCGGCCTCGCAACAACAGTTGGAAATGCCGCGGGGTGACGGTGTAACGATTCAGATGGTCTCTATCGGCCAGATAGACTGTCGTTGCGTTATTGCTCCTTATAGGTATTTCTTTGATGAATCGCGCTGCGGGGACGCAGACGCAATCAGAGGATACACTTCATGAAAAAAACAATCCTAGCCAGTGCAGTCCTGCTGGCAATATCGCCATTTATTCAAGCTCAGGAAAAGATAGATCTAGACGATGTTGTCGTCACAGCTACACGTACACCACAGCCAAGAGAACAACTTGTTGCCGATGTCAGTGTGATTGATGCCGAGACGATTGAACGTAGTGGTCAATCGACATTGATTGAGTTGCTGCAGACACAGCCAGGACTGGAAATTAGTAATAATGGTGGGGCAGGGAAAACTTCTAATATTTTCTTGCGCGGGGCCAGCTCGAACCAAACACTCATCTTAATAGATGGTATGCGAGCGCAGTCCTCGACATTGGGCACAACAACCATCGAAAATATTCCGACAGCTCAAATTCAACGCATCGAAATTTTACGCGGACCAGCGACAAGCTTATATGGACAAGATGCCGTTGGCGGTGTGATTCAAATCTTCACTAAAAAGGGCGCAGCAGGCGCACATCAATATGCTAGCGTTGGCATCGGCCGTTATGACACCGTAAAGGCAGCTGCAGGCGTGAATGGTCAATTGAATCAAACACAATATGCATTGAATCTGAGTGTCGAAGACACAGACGGTTTTTCTGCACTAGACACCAATCAAGCGAATTTAAAAGACAACGATGGCTATCGTAATGTCAGTATCAGTGGGCAACTGACGCAGACATTGGCAGCAGGGCATACGCTAGGTGTCAGCATCCTTAATAGTGAGGGTGACACCCAGTTTGATAATCGCTTTAACGCAACAGATTATAATTCACGGGCAAAGATTAAACAGCAGGTATTCAGCGTATTGAGTAGTAACCAAATGAACGAGCGCTGGTTATCCAGATTTCGCATTGGTTATACAGTCGATGAACTTAAGAGTTACGATGAGTTTGGCGCGCCAATCCCCAGTCGTTTTGATACGATACAGCGCCAGATTAATTGGCAAAATGATATCAAACTGCCAATGGGTAACTTGACGTTGATGTATGACCGTTTAGAAGAAGAAGTAGAGTCGAATCTGCAGCAAACAGGTGCGGATTCGGATTATACGAATACCAAACGTATTAATAATGGTTATGTTCTGAGTTATTTAGCCAATATCAATGCGCACACAGTGCATGCAAGCTATCGACAGGATCATAATTCCAGTTTTGGCACGCAACACACGGGTGGGCTTGCTTATGGCTACCAATTAACAGACGTTTTACGTGCTTATGTGAGTGGCTCTAAAGCCTTTAAAGCGCCAACCTTTAATGACTTGTATTTTCCGTCATATTTTGGCTTTCCAACCAGCAACCCAGATTTGTCGCCAGAAAAAGCACGTAATCTCGAAGCCAGCATGCATTATGAAACAGACAAGACGACGGTTAGTCTGACGGCTTATCGCAACAAAGTACGCGACTTGATTTTGTTAGACGTTAATTTTATCCCTCAAAATGCCAGCCAGGCGGTATTAAAAGGACTAACCCTTGCTGCACAACATACTGCTGGGCCATGGATAGTCAATGGCAGTATCGACGTGCAGTCTCCAAAAAATGAGGACACAGACTTGTTATTGGTACGGCGAGCGCAACGAAATGCCAAACTGAATGTCGCTTATCAACAGACCGATTGGCGGATTGGCTCTGAGGTGGTTTTGGTCAGTCATCGTTATAATGACACGGCGAACACCCAAAGGCTGGCAGGTTATGGTTTGTTAAATATCACCGCTGATTATCACATTAACCCACAGTGGAAAGTGCAGGCACGTTTGAATAATGTGCTAGACAAAGACTATGCTTTAGCGTTTGATGGCGATCCATCAGCCTTTGGTTATGTGTATAACACACCTGGCAGTAACTTCTTTATTAACTTAAGATGGGATTCGAATTAGTTTCAGCTACCTGTTTCAATGGTATGATGCTAAAAATTTTGAAGGAAAAAGTAATGTCTGATTCAGTAAAAAAATTGTTCGTCGTAGGCGTGTTGGCATTTTTAATGTTGTTAACACGTGGTAGCCATGTGTTAACGAGTGTGGCGCTGCCAGATGCTAGTCTTGCCTTATTCTTGGTGGGTGGTTTATTACTCAGAAAATGGGCTTGGCTTGTTGTGTTTGCCGTGTTGGCAACCTTGATTGATTTTGGAGCTGCTGCTGTGGATAGTTTGCAAGCCTTTTGCATTACCGACGGTTATTGGGGAATGTTTCCAACGTATGCGGTGATGTGGTTGGCGGGTCTCTGGCTGGCTCAACAGCAACGCGCCTTGGCAGTTAAGCCATTTTTCTTGGCAAGTGTTTTGTCAACTGTGCTTGCTTTTGTGGTGTCGACACAAACTTACTATTTGTTTTCTGGTCGTTTTCCAAATGCAGGTTTAGCAGAATCCTTGCAACATGGTTGGGAGTACTTGCCCGCTTATCTGGGATATACCATGTTATATCTCATGGTGTTTTGGGTATTAGCCAAAGCGTTGCCTCAGTTAAAACTGCAAACTGGCCTGCATGCGCAATAATTTAGATTGATGTTTGTACAAGCCGTGTCAAACTGTTGACACGGCTTTTTCATTTAATGGAGTGACATTCGATGAATCATGGTTATTCAGAGGCTGACAAACAAGCAATCTATAAAGTGATTGCCGAGCGTCGTGATATGCGGCATTTTTTGCCGAATCCAATTGAACCTGAGATCATGCAGCGACTGCTAGAAGCAGCGCATCATGCGCCAAGTGTTGGCTTGATGCAGCCATGGCGGTTTATACGCATCACGGATAAGCAGATACGCAAAGCCATTCATGCGCAAGTGGAAGAAGAGCGTGTGAATACAGCCAAAGCGATTGGTGAGTATGAGAATACCGCGCGCATGGCCGAGTTTATGCGGCTCAAAGTGGAAGGTGTTTTAGACTGTGGAGAAGTGTTGGTCGCAACGCTTTGTGATCAACGAGAAAAACATATTTTTGGCCGGCGCACCATTCCAGAAATGGACCTGGCATCTGTCAGTTGTGCGATTCAAAATATCTGGCTGGCTGCACGTGCAGAAGGTATTGGCATGGGGTGGGTTAGCTTTTTTGATCCGTCTAAACTTGCCAAGCTCCTTAAGATGCCAGATGGTGCAAAGCCAATTGCGATTTTATGTCTCGGGTACGTGAATACTTTTTATAAATCCCCGATGCTCGTTGAAGAGGGTTGGAAAACAGAGCGTCCATTAGCAGAGATGCTAATGGAGAACACTTGGCAGGATGATGCTGTATGAGTGTGAAACTGGTGTTAGGCGGCGCACGTTCTGGCAAAAGTCAGCATGCAGAGCGTCTGGCGCAACAGTCTGGTCTCCCTGTGACGTATATTGCGACGGCGCAAGTCTATGATGCAGAATTTGCCCAGCGTGTTGCTAAACACCAACAGGATAGACCCAAAGAATGGGCGTTGATCGAGTCCCCCTTTGGATTAGCTAAAACCATTCAAGCACAAGCAACTGTCGATCGTTGTTTAATTGTTGATTGTTTGACCCTATGGTTAGCACAATGCATTTGCACAGATTGCGAAAAGCCTGAAGACATTGACTGGCAAGCGGAGAAGGCAGCCTTGTTAGATACCTTAGCCAAAGTGCAGGGCGAAATTATTCTAGTCAGCAACGAAGTAGGGATGGGCATTGTGCCATTGGGTGAAATCAATCGGCAGTTTCAAGACGAGCAAGGTCGACTTAATCAAGCTGTTGCAGCCATTGCTGATAACGTAACATTTGTGGCGGCAGGCCTGCCGTTACTCCTCAAAGGATAAACATGATTACATTTCAATTAAACCGTGAATTTATTGCCTTATGCGATTTGTTAAAAGTTGAAGGCATTGCAGAGAGTGGTGGTCAGGCGAAAGCCATGGTGGCAGATGGTATTGTGACTGTTGATGGCGTGCGTGAGCTTCGCAAGAGTGCAAAAATTCGTGCAGGTCAGGTGGTCACCTGTTTGGGCCAAACCATAGAGGTTGTTAGCGATTCACATACAAAATCTTAGGAATCTCGTGCGAAAAATCAAGCGTTGTGACGCTGGCGTAATCGACAACAAAGCGAAACAAAGATTTGAGCGGAATCTTAAGCGTATGAGCTAGCATTGCGCGGATCATGCCCCCGTGGGAGACTGCAGCAATATGACCATTGGGATAGATTTGTTGCATCTCTTCTAAAAAGTGAATCCCACGTGTTTGTAGTTCGGCGAACGTTTCGCCTTTTGGTGGGGATTGGTTTGCATAGTCGTTTGCCCATTCATCAAACTGCTCACGCGGAATATCACTCCAATTGAGCAGCTCCCAGTCGCCAAAATTAAGCTCTTTGAGTCGATGGTCATGCACTGGATTGTCCAGCTCTAACTCGACTGCAAGCTTAACGCAACGTTGCAACGGGCTGGTGTAAATAGCATCAAATTGATAAGGCTTGAGCTTATCTTGCACAGCAATGCACTCTTGCCCAAATGCGGTCGAGACATCGATATCGCTTTGGCCATAGCAGATATCTGGGGTGATATTCAATGAGGTATGGCGAATAAAAGAAATTTTCATTAGTTTAAATACTAAAATAAATATTCAGCTCAAAGCAGGCGATTAGGCCAATATAAAAAGTAACTTCAGTGACTTGTTGAATACTTCCCAGGCAATCACCAGTGTAGCCGCCAATTTTGCGCTGCATTAAACGAAATAGCCAGCGCCACGCCAGCCAAGAGGGCAATAGCGCCAGCCAGCAATAGGCTGGTAAAAACAAGACTGGTGTAATACCAAAAAGCAACGCGATTATAAGCTGGCTTTGTGTTACTTTTGTGGCAAGTGGTTTGGATTTTCCTGTTGATTTCACATACTCGAGCTGGTGCATGGTCAACACTGCAAAAAGCCTGCTAATTGCATGGCCTGCGACTAAACTGATTGGTATGTAAGTATGGGAAAGTGAGACGAGTGACTGATGTTTAGTCAATAGTGCCATGATGAGCGCAATTACACCATAGCTGCCTAAGCGGGAGTCCACCATAATCGATAGCACTTGAGACTTCTCCCAGCCACCGCCAAAGCCATCTGTCATGTCTGCTAAACCATCCTCATGAAACGCACCTGTTAGCAAGAGTGTGCTGATCATGCTCAAAATAATGGATAAAGACAGTGGCAATGCCTGATCACATAGTGAGTATACTGCTGCGCCAGCAAGTCCTATTACGATGCCAACCAATGGGAAAAATGGTACAGACTGATTGAGCTCAGCGGTGTCAAAGTCTTTGATCGTGATCGGTATGCGGGTAAAAAATTGCAGCGCAATTAAAAAAGCACGCCAATGTTGGCGTATGGGCGTTAGTATGGCACTCATGATTGTTGAGAAACCTTAGCGGATTCAAAAGTCGCCATCTCATTTAAAAAACGTACAGCCGAGTCGATAAGTGGATAGGCTAGCGCAGCACCAGAGCCTTCGCCCAAACGCAGTCCCATGGTTAAGATAGGCTTAGCATCTAAGAAATCCAGCAAGGCTTGGTGAGGTGCTTCATCAGAACAGTGCGCAAACAAACAATAGTCCTGAATATTTGCATCAATGGCTTTTGCCACTAAAAGTGCGCTAGTCACAATAAACCCATCGATAATAATTGTGCAACGGCGTTGCGCAGCAGTAAACATTGCCCCAACCATCATGGCGATTTCAAAGCCGCCAAAGGTAGCCAGTACATCAAGTGCATCAGCATTAGAGGACAGCTGATGGTGTGCTAATGCTTGTTCAACAACCTTTTGTTTATGGGCTAATTGCTGATTATTTAAGCCTGTACCCCGCCCAATACACGCTTGAACATCCAGGTCAGAGATACAGGTCATGATCGCACTAGCTGACGTTGTATTGGCGATGCCCATTTCGCCAAACCCAACGATATTACAACCTTGACTGATCACCTCCTTCATCAAACGAGCGCCCGTTTCGATCGCTTCTAGGCATTGTTGCTTGGTCATTGCTAGCGTATGTGCAAAGTTCTGTGTGCCATAGGCTATTTTTGCAGAGATTAAATCAGAGTGTGGTTGAATATCCTTAGCTACACCAGCATCAACTAACTTAAAAGCCAGACCATGTTGTTTGGAAAACACATTGATTGCAGCACCTCCATTTAAAAAGTTATCTACCATCTGTGCGGTAACTGCCTGCGGATAAGCGCTTACGTTCTCGTGTGCAATACCATGGTCAGAAGCAAACACTAACAAATGTGGATTGTTAAGGCATGGGGATAAAGACTGTTGGATACAACCAATTTGGTTTGCAATGGATTCTAGCTGTCCTAATGCACCAATCGGTTTTGTTTTATGATCAATTTTAGCTTGAAGGTCACCTAGTAAATTAGTGCTCAGCGGAGGGGCAGATAGTTGCATGGCGAGTATTTTACCTGAGTGATAAATTACAGCGAAATGATTTAAGAAACTGCAATAAAAAGTTTTTGGAATGTTTCAGTATCTTTGCTATAATTCACGCCTCTTGAATAAGGCAACTTGTTCTGGCCGGATAGCTCAGTTGGTAGAGCAGTGGACTGAAAATCCTCGTGTCACAGGTTCGATTCCCGTTCCGGCCACCATAATGATGTTCTATGACGTGTCATAGAGTGCTAAAAACCCTAGATATTCAGTTATTTAGGGTTTTTTTATGTCTCGCGTTGTTTTAGTAAGTCTCTTGAAATCTCACCAAAATATGTATAATTTTATGTATACAGAGAAAACCAAGTAAAGTTTGTATACATATATGAAGCTAACAGACACTAAAGTTAAAGTGGCAAAGCTAAAGCTTGTTGATGGTTCTTCTCAGTCGAAACCCTTTAAATTATCTGATTTAAGGGATTATCAAAAGAAGAGGCTCAAAAACCCTTTATATGTATTAGCAAGATTGGGTGGCGACAACTCGTCTAGCTGATTATGAGATAGATTAGCAGTATATGTAATGCAATTAATTAATGCGCGCATGCATTACGTTATTTCAGAAAAATGCTTAGATTTCGATTTACTCATATCAATCTAACGTTTGTATATCTATCTGCTGGTCTGAGTATTGTTAGTGGCTTACAGTACTACATTGTTTTTTGATAATTTCGGAGCTTAGTTATTTAAAATGTTTGAATGGAAATTCAATAAAGCAGATTTGCTCTTTATAGCTATTCCTGTATTAGTACTTTTATACCTTCTTGTAAATAATCTATTTTTTCTTTTTAGTAACTACTTTTATATGAGACTTTTATCGTCTCTAATCGCATGGAAAATCTTTATCAATCCGATGCTTAATGGAACAAATGTTTGGATAGGGGTGTATTCTTTCCCAAATGATAATGAGCCATTCAATATGCTAATTAGGCTAACAAGCTTTTGGTTAGGTATTTGTGGTTATTTTTATTGTTTAAATGATGTTATAAGCAGTGTGATGCTAACCCTCTAGTGTCTACTTTGTTCTGCGCAACAAATTCAGGACACTTTTTTAATGGAATATTCAAATTCGACAGGAGCCATATCGCTGTTTGACGAATGTAACTATCCACGTTGTAATATCGCATGTATTCTGCGACATCACTTTTCATATATGCTCTAGTTGGTTGTGGTCCCTTTAACAGCCAATCATGCTTCAAACTACCAAAGGAGCGCTCAACAACGGCATTATCCCAACAAGCACCAACATCTCCCTTACTGGCTCTGATGCCAAAGCACTTCAACAATCCACGATAACGTTTACTTTTATACTGTGAGCCCCTATCACTATGAAATACTAGGCCTCTGGGTGGAGTAAGAATGCTTATGAAAGATATAGTATTTTTAATGGTACTCTTATGGATAATGTAGTGGAAAAGTCAAATAAACCTAAAGCTTGAGTAGTAATATTGCATGCAACATAGACTCATCAGATACTGTTACATTTTGATTGTTATATCTTTAACATTAGTTTTAATGTATACGAACAATAAAAAAATTAATGAAGAGGTAGGAGAAATTATCATTATATGGGCTTCCTCTCATGGATTTATACTTCCTTACATATTAAATGATGAAATGTACGGGGGAGGAGGTTTTTCTATTAGTGACGATAAAGAAAGTAAAGAACTTAGGTTAATAGCTCTCTTTATTGCATCAGCATTGTGCTTATGGTCGTTATATCGATTATCAGGTATGTGATCAAATTTAATAAAAACCAATGGGGTCAAATCAAAGGGGTCAGACCCGATTGATTAGTTGTAAATCCATTCTACAAAAGCATTAAGATCGATTGATATAGAAAACAAACTATACACTAGCAACTTTGCTAATAAATACGCGACAATAAACTCTAAAATATAGATAGAGACTTCCAAAACCAAAATACGATTCTTTACCTTTATCCTAGATGATTTTTCGTATATCAGCCCAGAAATATAATCTTTTAATTTAACTAACGGATATCCTATGATATATGGCAAGAATATAGGGGCAATTATTAAAGGAGCCATCCAGACTGGATCATCAATTAAATATTGAATTGCCTTCTGACTACTCCATTCAAAATTGCTCCATATTAATATTGTATAGAACCAAAAAAATGGAGACAGTACGTGTGTTGCTCTGTTTCTTGGTTTACTTTTTGAATGCTTTATGATTATTTAGCTCCTTATAAATTTGGTAGGGGCTGCGGGCAGTAGACACTTTTTATCTTACAAATTATTACTACAGATAATAAAAAGTAATTGTAACCCTCCCATAAATTCAGAATCCCTTTAGTAGAGTTTTCCGCTTATATTATTTAAGAGGAGAACTGAAATGACCTATAGTGGTATTGAGACAGGCTGCTCTGCTTGGTGTAGCATCCAGTCTTGAATTTTTTGTTGCCAGATATGTAATACTTCTAATGGGCGCAGTGCAAAGTCTTGTACGTTAATGCCTTTGATATCGGTATCTTGAAGTTGCGCAGTAACTCCTGCGGGTGTTTCTACCCATTCAGTTAATAATGTAAAACTTGTGAATAAGTCTTCGATAGAGAGTTTGATACCAATTTGGTGGCATGCTTGTCTGTGTAGCTTTTGCACCAATTGTTGGCCTTTTT
>SPJL01007751.1_pt1 | contig 28842 bp, 9 predicted proteins | sample 3741751 | NCBI WGS metagenome assembly SPJL01 (sample SAMN10925998, study PRJNA522277) | cold seep metagenome | isolation source: Elba SIP-enriched marine methane seep metagenome, extraction at timepoint T3 | place: Italy: coast of Elba, Mediterranean Sea | reverse complement strand
TGTTTTCCGTAATTTTACGTACCCAATCAGTAAGATATATACGGGGGATCTCTCCTTGAGGAAAGCTCCCCCGTGGTTAATTTTTATTCGTTATCCATCGGTTAGCAGTATTAACGGACCAAGGTCACGTCGCCTTTGTAGACCTCTACTCTTCCATCTGTAAACCGGATTTTGGCGAAATAGACAAATACTCCGGGGTTGAGGAAATCTCCTCGCAAACGACCATCCCAACCGTAATCAGGATCATTTGGCTCGAAATTATTAGCAGAGTGAACGATTTCTCCCCAACGATCGGCAATGATAAAGGATTCAATGACTTCTACCCCTGTACCGCCATAGATCGTAAAGATGCGATTCTCTCCAGTGGCACCTGGAGAAAAGCCAGATGGGATATAAACCAGGCGATCTTTGATAACTCTCACCTGTAATTCATCTTCATCGATACATCCATTGGCATCCTCAACAAAAACACTATAAGTCGTCGTATAAGTTGGAGTTACCCATTGCCCACGGCAAGTATCACAAGACAATTCTTCCAAACCTTTAACCCATCTGAAAGTATCGATATTAGCATTGCCAGGAATGATGGTAGTGATGAAAATACTATCTCCTAATTGGATTTCTTCTTCGCCATCAACCGCAACTAGGTCAGCAACTAATTCGTTGGGCTCCTGAACGGAGATAACTGCTGTTTCTTCACAACCATTGGCATCTTGTACCGCGATCTCATAGTTACCAGCTTCTAAGCCAGTAAAGAAGGCCTCGCCAAAGGCTGATCCATCGATTGAGAATAAATAAGGCTCAGAGCCACCTTGTACATCGTTGATGATGATCATTCCATCATCGTCACCAAAGCAAGAGGTCGATTGCCCTTCGGCCAAGAGGTCGATAGGCTCGGGAGAAGTCAAGCTAACTACTTCTTCTTCCGTACAACCCAAGGCATCGGTAACCGTTACCGTATAATCACCTGCCCCTAAATCCTCGATGGTGCTACTAGCAGTACCATCTTGCCAGAGGTAAGTAAATGGTTGGCCATTTCCACCACCTCCAAGTACCGTCGCCGAACCATCACTGAGGTTCGCACAAGAAACGTTGAAGCCAGCATAGTCAGAGATAGCATCCAAAGTGATATCAACTGCAGGTGGTGCAGTTACTTGAGAAATAATAGTTTCTGAACATCCTTCTGCATCGGTAACCACTACCGTATAAGTACCAGCTGGAAGATCCATCAAATCACTCTGACCATCGTACTGGTCATCTGTCCAGTCGTATAGGTAAGCCCCATTTCCGCCAGAAGCAAGTAGGACGATACTACCATTACTTTCGTTCGAACAGCGAGTAGCACTAACGGTTGGGTCTACCACCAATTCTGAAGGTTCGGTAATTACAGCAGAAGTTTCGTCGGTACAACCATTGGCATCTGTTACGATTACATTATAAGTACCAGCAGCTAAACCACTTGGATCGGGAACCATGGCCCCATTGTCCCAGAGGTAGGTATAGCCCGGTGTTCCGCCCATTACCGTAATCACGGCTGATCCATTCGCATCGCCATTACAGCTTGCCGCGTTGGCGCTAAAGGTCAATACGTCGAGTAAAGGTGGTTCGGTAATGGTTACCATGGCTACTGCCTCACAGAATTCATCATCCGTGACGGTCACTACATAATTACCTGCAGGAAGATTATTTGGGGTAGGAGTATCACCGATAGATCCATCATCCCAGTTGTAGCTTACTCCGCCATTGGCCCCATTGACCAATACGTTGATGCTACCGTTGGATTCGCCAAAGCAAAGCACGGCGGTAGGAGTAGCCGTAGCCGTTGGAGGCGTGGGCACTCCGATAGTACCTTGTACCGTGGCGGTACAATTATTTGCATCCGTAACCACCAGTACATAATCTCCTGGTTCTAGGTTACTGATATCTTCTTGATTCGAAGTATAAGAACTAGTGGTGCTAGTCCAGCTATAAGAATAGGCTCCGGTACCTCCGGTAAAGCTTACGTCGAAGCTACCATCATTTGCTAGGCAAGAGGCATCGGTCGCGGTAATTCCGTTTTGTACCAAGAGGTCTGGCTCAGGAATTACAATCGAGGCGATTGGGAATAAACAGCCATCCGCATCGCGAACTACTACGCTGTAAGTTCCTCCTGCCAAGTTATTAGCAATATTGGTATTACCAATTCCACCTACACTCCAAGTATAATCATAAGGACCATTTCCACCAGTAGTATTGATGGAGATCGATCCGTCGGTGGCGCTAAAACAAGATACAGGAGTAACTGATGGAATGGCGTTTAAGGCGCCGGGCTCGGTTACAGAAACTTGAGCAGCAGCAGAACAACCTTGATTATCCGTCACTACGATATCAGCGATACCAGCGGGAAGATTAGTTGGGTCTTCGATTACTGCGCCATTGCTCCAAGCGTAAGTGTAAGGTCCTACCCCACCCGTTACGGAGATGTCAGCACTACCATTATCTTGATTACAAGTTGCTGCGGTTACAGCTACAACGTTGATGAGAATTTCATCCGGTTGGCCTACGGTAGCAGAAGTAGTCAGCGTACAACCATCCGTATCTGTGATGGTCAAGTCATAAGTTGCAGCAATCAAACCGCTAGGGTTTGGAACATCGGCTAAGCCACCAGACCATGCATAAGAATAGCCCGGAGAACCACCAGAGACTGCTACGATGATACTACCACTTGCTTCACCAAAACAGTTGGCGTCGGTAGTTTGAACGGCTTGTACTACTAGTGCTGATGGAGTCATTACGGTAACTGATCCCGTAGTGGAGCAGCCCAACATATCGGTAACCGTTACATCATAATTACCAGCGGGTAAGTTGTCTGGGTTAGAGACTGGAGTCGCACCACCCGACCAAGTATAAGTGTAATTTCCATTTCCACCTAATACCGTCAGTTCGATACTACCATTGCTTAAGTTACACGTAGCATCTACGGTAGTAGAGGTGAAGGTAATTGGATCGGGTTCGGTGAGGTCGATATTATCAATTACTTGAGAACAACCATTGGCATCGCTAACCGTAACGGAGTACATGCCCGCAGCAAGACCAGATGGGTTTGCTACAGCCGGGGCCGTTGGATTCCAGTTATAAGTATAAGCTCCAACGCCACCGCCCACATTGAGTTCGATGCTTCCGGTAGCAGTAGCATTACAAGTGGCGGGAGTAACCGTAGTAACTGCCGCTGTCAAAATCGCTGGTTCACTTACCGAAGCGATTGCTTCTACCTCACAACCGTTAGCATCAGTAACGGTCACTCCACAATCGCCCATCGGCAAATTCATAGCAGTAGCAGTTACTTGGCCATCACACCAGAGGTAAGTATAACCCGACGTTCCGCCCAGCGGAGCGACGCTAGCCGTTCCTGAAGACTCTCCATTACACAATACATCAGTGGTAGAAGTAGTCGCCGTTAGTAAGGTCGGTTCATTGATCGTGATATTACCAATGGTAGTACAGTTATTATCATCCGTGATGGTTACTTCGTAAACACCAGCGGGAACGTCGCTTAAGTCTTCTAGGTTATCAAAATCCGTTCCTGGCCAATCCAGGGTGTAAGGCGCTTGGCCTCCAGCAAAATCAAGATCGATAGTACCCGTGCTATCTCCGTTACAAGCTACATCAGTAGCAGTTAGACTACTAATCATTGGGCCATCGGGAGTAGTAAGAGTGATCATGGTATCGAGGGTACAACCGCGATCATCCATGATCGTGAGGGTGTAAGTCCCCGCAGCCAAGTTGTCGGGATTGAAAACTGGAGCAGCGCCACCAGTCCAAGCGTAAGTATAGGTACCATTTCCACCAGAAGGGATCACGTTGATGCTACCATTATCAATACTACAATCGGGATCAACCGTAGAGTAGGTCAATGAAATAGGGCTTGGTTCGGTCACTACGATCCCTGAAACAACTTGGGAACAGAGGTTACCATCTGTAACGGTAACGGCGTAGGTACCCGCAGCTAAACCAGTTGGGTTCGCAACGGCCGGGGCCACTGGATCCCAGTTATAAGTATAGGCTCCCATTCCACCATTTACATCAAGGTTGATACTTCCCGTAGCATTACCGCTACAATCAGCTGCTTCAATATTCATCACTGCCGCACTCAATACCGGTGGCTCAATGATGGTTACACTATTTTCAACGATACATCCATTAGCATCGGTAATAGTTACTCCACAAGCGCCAGCACTCAAATTGGTAGCAGTGGCAGTAACTTGGCCATCACACCAGAGATAAGTATAGCCTGAGGTTCCGCCTCCTGGCAGCGCAGTGGCCGAGCCAGAGGCATCTCCATTACAAAGGACATCTACCTGAGTGGTGGAAGCCGTAAGCATTGGTGGTTCCATAACCGTAATGCTCGTATTAAAGGTACAATTATTGACATCCGTTACGATCACATTAAAGGTACCTGCGTAAACGTTGATTGGATCTTCTTGACCATCAAAGTCGGTGCCGGTCCAATCGTAAGTATATGGTGCTTGACCTCCGGTAAAATCGAGGGAAATCGAAGCAGTAGAATCTCCAAAGCAGCCAACGGAAGTGGCGCTAATCGCATCTAGCATTGGGCTATCTGGCGAAATAATCGTAATGGTAGTATCCTTGGTACAGCCATTAGCATCCATGATTTGAACAGGATAGTTGCCTGCGGCCAAACCACTAGGGTTAGGAACAGAAGGCGCTGCGCCCATCCAGTCGTAGGTGTAACTGCCTGCGCCAGTACCTCCAGTTACAAACAAGTCGATGCTACCATCGCTCAAGCCACAAGAGGCCGGAATGATCTGTACTGAGTTGATGCTAATAGAGTCCGGTTCAGGAATGGTTACACTAGTTTGTACCGAGCAGTTATTGGCATCGGTAATGGTAACGATATAAAGGCCAGGGCCAACCGACGAGACATCTTGAACGTTGCCAAAGCCAATATCACTCCACTGATAAGTCAGCGTTCCAGTTCCACCATTTACCGTAACATCAATATCGGCATTCGCATCTCCAAAACAATCAAGATCAGTAGCCATAGCTGTTGCCGTCAAACCACCGGGAATATTTACCGTAGTCGAAAACTCTGCTGTACAGTTATTGGCATCCGTTACTACAACGGTATAACTTCCACCAGCCAAGCTAGAAGGATCTTCTACCATCAAGTTACCAGGAGTCCATAAGTAGGTATATCCACTACCAGGTGTTCCGCCATTAACCGTGATATCGATACTACCGTCATTGGAAGTACAAGAGGCATCTACTACTCCTTCTAGTACAATGTCTAGAGCAGCAGCAGGTTGGTTAAGCGTAATTGAAGTTGCATTAGTACAACCTACTCCATCAGTAACGGTAACATCATAAGTACCTTCAGGTAAATTATTTACCGTTTGGGTGATGGCATTTCCAGCACCTGGGCCCCATTGATAAGTATAAGTTCCATTACCACCTGCGCCCATTGCTGTAGCACTACCTGTTGATTCACCAAAACATCCGATGTCATCAGAGGTGCTGATACTGGCGACTACTGCCATTGGTTCGCCGATAACGATATTATTAATTTCAAAAGTACAGTTATTCGCATCCACTACCGTTACAGAGTAAGTATCGGCAGGAAGGTTATTGGCCATTGAGCCAGTTGCACCAACCGCATTGGCACTCCAATTATAAGTCAGGGTACCAGTACCCGTAGCGGTAACCGAAATCGATCCGGTAGGATCACCATTACAAACCACATCGGTAGTCATCACACTACCCGTCATAGCAGCAGGCTCGTCGATGGAGATACCATTGAGGACCTCGGTACAACCGCTTAAGTCCGTTACCGTTACGGAATAAATACCGGCGGGTAGACTGGTCGCCGTTTGTGTCATCTGAGCGGGAACGCTACTCCAGACATAAGTATAACCGGGGGTTCCTCCCGCGGGGTTAGCCGTAGCACTTCCAGTATCACCATTACAAAGTGCATCTACTTCTGTACTAGTAAGCGAAAGATCCGTAGGCTCGGTAACTTCAATGCCATTAATTACTTGAGTACAATTATTGGCATCGGTGATGGTTACGGAATAAAAGCCAGCAGGTAAGTTAAAGGCAGTATCTGTTACTTGCCCCAAAGCCCCACTATCCCAGAGGTAGGTATACCCCGGAGAACCGCCACCCGGAGTGACGTAAGCCATCCCGGAAGGATCATTATTACAATCCGCAGGTAATGCAGTAGCCGTGCTACTCAAAGCCGTTGGTTCGGTGATTATTATCGTTTCAATATCTTCACAGCCTGCATCATCCGTGATGGTTACCATATAAGTCCCCGCAATTAAGTTCGACGCGGTGGGCGTCATCTGGACAGGAACAGTATTCCATTCGTAAGTATAAGTAGGTGTTCCACCGGAGCCAGAAACCGTAGCACTACCCGTATTGTCTCCATTACATTCAACCGGAACGATATTATCAACCGTTAGCTCTACTGCTGCGGTACTCGTAATGATAGCGGAATCAAGTGCGGTACAGCCATTGGAACTGGTTACGGTTACGTAGTAAGTTCCGCTAGGCAGACCATTTACGGTAGGCGTCATGGCATTACCCGTATTGGGATCCCAATCATAGTCATAAGGTGCTCCACCGCCACCAGAAGCCACTACACTGACCGAGCCAGTGGGGGCACCGGAGCAGGGCGCATCCGTACTTGAGGTTATGGTCATTGGTGGATCAGCATCTTCCGTAACTACGACAGGAAAAGAGATTACGGAGCACATAAAGCCATCAAAATTTTCGAGGAAAACTTCTACGGTATAAGTACCTGGCCCATCTACCAATAAGATTTGTTGATCAAAAATACCATTTGCTACCGATCCATCTGGTGTGGTCCAAACATAGGTCCATGGATACAATGGATTAGGACTATTGCTAGCGTTGGCGAAAAGTATCGTTTGGTTGTTCTGGCAATCTAAAGTCAGGGTTCCGGTAATATTAACCATCGGATTGAGTACTTCCAATTGTAAGAAAACCGAACTATCACAACCATTAACCGATGGCGTAGATACTGGAATTTCAATTCCGTTGACGGTATTACAGTAAGGAATACCATCAACGACGTAGCAATCGCCTTGACATACGGTCTCTTCGATCTGATCACTTTCTACGAAATATTCTTCGACAAAAAGATTGACGATACTATCACAACCTTGGAAGGTATTGAGGGTTATCGAATAAGGGCTTCCGCCTGCATCATAGAACTGCCCGTTATAGAGACATCCGGGTTCTTCCGGGCAATAATAACAAATGGGCGGGTCGACGGGAATAATAGGATTGATGGAAACCGTAGTACACGATTGACCGCTACCGGGGTAACAGTCGTTGGCTGCATCCACACAAATGGTAGCAGAAGTAGCTCCCATCCAATCATTGATCGTTATGCTATTATCATTAACGGTAAAGTCGATGAATGGAGGAGTAATCGTCCAGTTGTAGATATTTGCGAACTGTACGAGTGGAATCGTAAACGTATTATAGGCGGGATTGCCACCAGGGCAAGGTGAAGTTTGCCCGATAGGAGCCGTGGCGAGGCCTGGAGGTGGGGCTGTGGTAGAACCACTGGTCACTTGAATTTCATATTCACATACAGATCCACCACAACCATCGATAAAGATGAAGTAGACTTGACCTATATTAAAGGTTCAACCCAGTGCAAAGGGTCCTGTTTGACAGTTACCTTGGCAAGTGATGGCGTTGGAGAAGCTACAATCAGAGTAAATCCCTGCTTGTACCCCCGTATTTGGAACACCACCGTTATTGACGGTATCACAATTGCTAGGTGTAATGAGGAAGCTAATATTAGCTGATCCTGCGGCAAAAGCGATCCATTCCGTATTATTTGGTACCCCCGTTCCGTTACAAAGGGGTGAAGGACCGGCCGGGTTGCCGTTAGGTGGTAAGGTAGAGCAAAAACCGTCTACTTCACCGTTACAAAAGAAGGTCGCTGAGGGACAATCGGGGCCAGCGGGTGCGGGAAGGTCACATTGTGCGTAAATAGTCCAAGCGGTGCATAGCAATGCCACGCAGGTAAGTGTAAGTTTCCGAATCATCTGAGCGATGCGTTTTGGTTAAATAATGGACTCAGTAAGAGATCTCAAATATATCGCTTAACCATTTAAAAATGGAAGAACGAAAAAACAAAACATCACAATTGCGACGTTTTTTTTAGTTAAATTGTAAGAATTGTTGGAACAAACGGAGGGAAAAACATGATAAAGTTAAGTTTTTAAACTCAGAATTGCAAAAAAAAGTGTAACGGGGAAGAGGAAAGGTGGGAGAAGCAAAAAAGAGCGCCTCCGGCAACTGAAGAATTGGGGAACTCTTTCTGGCAATCGGAGGCGTTCAAAAAAATGGTATTATAAAAAGGATTCTAGCCTTGGGGATAATGCAATCGTTGATCGTTAAGTTATTTCTGTTTACATCTTACGTAAGCCAAAGCACATCCAACAACATCACTTACAAATAGCTGAAAGGTAGTATTTACCCCTACGTCATTATTAAGGTGATCATTGGCAGAAATTACTGCCGTAACGATGCAATCATAAAAATCATCGCCACAATCACCGTACTCCAATTCGCGTTCACTTTTCAATGAGAAATCGCAATCGCTCTTGACAATTCTTAGGAAATACTCTTGGAATTCAGTGACGTCCTCAAAGCCTAGGGCTTTACTGTAAGCAGCTAATTGCTCCTCATTCAATTCTTTTCCAAAGTCTTCTAAAGATTCTAGGAAGGCATACTCCTCTTTGGTATCAGGTAAAAAGAGTTCCAAATCTTGCATCAAAGCTTCACAATCGGGCCCGCCTCTTAGTGCTTGTACATCGGTCGAGGTGGCCGTAGAAAGCTCTACGGATGTTTCGGGAATCTCAATCTGCTCTTTAGTACAGGACTGAAAAAAAGCTACCATTAGGAGCAATAGTGCAAAGGTGATACTTAAGTTCTTCATGTTCAGTAAATTTTGTTTTTAATAAAAATATGGTGGTAAGATTCGGGAAAATGGAGAGCGTTAGCGTTACATTTTTTCAGCTTTTTTCTCCATTGCTAGAAAAGTTTTTTCTTAATCTTTGCAATCCAAATATTCAGCATTGCAGTACATTACATTTGAAATGAGTCCGTCAAAAACCTGATCGAAAGAGGCACCTCCTAACAAATAGTCAACTGCCAGATCGATTGAAAAGTCAACGCAATCATCCCAGCTATCTTCACAATCGCCTAGTCGCTCCAACTGGCCTCTTTCTTGGTTAGAGAAGTCGCAATCGCTTTTTAGGAATTGGAGGAAATATTCTTGAAATGCTTCCAGGCTACTAAAACCAAGTACTTCACCATAAGCCTCGATCTGCCTTTTAGTCAACTTGGTGGGGTCCTCAATACTTTCGACAAAGGCAACTTCCTCTTTGGTATCAGGTAACAAAAGGTCTAGTTCTTTCTCTAGCCGTTCACAATCGCTCCCTTCTCGTTGGAGTATGGCCGGGCTTTCTACCGTCGATTCGGTTAAGGTGGCTTGAGGACTGTTTAAATCGTCTTTGGTGCAGGATTGAAAGAAGAGGCTCATTATCAATAAACAGGATAGGATAAGTGTTACTTTTTTCATTTTTGGTATTTTATTATTTCAATGAATTAACACTCACAATATTCGATGATGGGCCGAGGAGATGGGGTTACATTTTTAATAGATTTTTCTGAGCTGGCTGGTGGGAATAAAAAAATCGGCCCCGAATTGCTTCGAGACCGATTTTCATCTTCCGACGAATCGGAATTATAATTAAAGTCTAACGTATTAAATTAACACTGCCTGTAAATAGCTCCACCTCTCCGTCGATAAACTCGATGCGAGCAATGTAGGTATAGACGCCATTAGGCATTATCCGGGAATTGAACCTTCCGTTCCAGCCCATCTCTTCATCACCGGGATCTAAGTCGGTGATTTCATACATCATTTCTCCCCAACGAGAGAAAACCTGTAGGTGGTGGATGCGTTCGACGCCCTGTCCGCCATAGACCGTAAAGAAGTCGTTGCGACCGTCTTCGTTGGGCGAAAAGGCATTTGGAATGTATACTCGACGATCTTTGGAAATAAAGACGCGGATTTCATCTTGGCTGCGACAGCCGGCATCGTTGATCACTTCGACCTTATAAGTCGTGGTGTTCAATGGCTTGATCGGTTGGATCAGGCAATTGCGGCAATCAGCAAAAGTATCCGGGGCCCAGCGAATCGAATCGACTGGTAAATTGGTAAAGGCTACCAAATCGATGCTATCTCCCAAAGTAAGCGTCATATCTTCTCCAAGGTCTACGACCAGTTCTTCGGGTTCCGTAATTTCTACAGTCTGTACAGTACTACAGCCTTTGTAGTCCGTGATGGTCAATTCGTAATCATTGGCTTCGAGGTTGAAAAAGGCCGGAGTCTCACTCCCTACCACCAAATCACTCAAGCTATAATTATAGCTTCCATTACCTCCTGTCACATCATTAATCAAGATTTGACCATCATCTTCACTGTAGCAACTGGCAGCCACCAATTCTATATCTGCTTGAATAGAATCCGGTTCTCCCAAGAAAAGAGAATCTTCTCGGTGACAAGAATTAGCATCTACCATCGTTACGTAGTACCATCCCGTATTCAGGTCCTCAATCGAGGTGCCCTCTACTCCGGTACTCCAAGTAAAATCAAAAGGCCCTTCCCCATTGATATTTTCTACCGACAAGTGTCCATCACTAGCGCCGGGGCAACTAATACTCGTTTCTACTCCAATCGAAGCCTCAATATCCGGTGTACAGTTACAATATTCCGTATCAGTCAAGGTTACTGGTGGACAGCCACTAGCATCCGTAATTTCAAATACATAGGTTGATCCGCTTACGATAGGATCACTGGTAAAGACATTCCCCACGAGTTGACCACTATTTCCTGCCACGGCATAGTTGGTAGCATCTCCTCCCACAATTTCAAAGCTAATCACAAAGGTTGCCCCCAAGTTGTCACACTCAATGTCGATGTTTTGTACTTCTGGTACATCTATCACATCAATCGTAATTGATTCTTGAGTAGGATCGATCAAACTGGCACAACGCGCTCCCCCACTCGCCGTTACAGATTGCAAGGTATAAGTTGTGGTCACCGTAGGCTCTACGGTAACAACATCGCCAGAACTTAATCCTACTTCGGAGAAGGTATTGGTCCCATCGGTCCAGAGGACATCATAAGTACCGGGATCAGCAAAATTGAACGTTATACTCGTTCCTTCCCCTTCACAGATCACGGTCGCCCCAGTCAACCAAGCTTCGCTAATCGGATCAAAGCGAACGGGTTGGCCCGCAGAGATCGACAAACAACGGTCTAGTGCAATATCCGTTACGGGGAAGCCCATGCCATCATCATTGGCCACTACTGCGGATACGTAGTAGGTTTGACCAAAGGCCAAGGCAACATCATAACTAAACTCTGGAATAGCGCTAGTCATTAAGATCGCTCCCGGCGCAGTAGCACCTCCATCGTGAAGAATAAAGCCCATGACATCATTGCCATCTAGCACTTGGTCTTCTTGATGATCAAAAGTTACCGTCTGCCCTTCACAGGCTTCCAGCAAGGTATTATTCATCGTACCAGCAAAAGAGGTACAAGGACATTCATGATCGCCCATTACCGTAATTGGTTGACAATTATTGACATCGGTGATCGCAAAATTATACGTACTGCCATTCGGATACCAATCACTAGTAAAGGTCTGAGTAGTATTATCTAAATTTCCGGCATCACCACTCACCAAGTAGGTGCTTCGGTCGCCACCGCTGATACTAAAGATCACGCGGAAATTTTCGTTAAAGACATCGCATTCATAAGTCACCGGACTTACGCTAGGCCCTTCCCACACCGTAATGACTGCTGAGCCGCTAGAGGTTCCAGTACAAGAGGCTCCAGTATTATCCGTCACGGATACGATGGTATAGGTTGTGGTAGTGGTAGGAGTCACATCAAAGGTATGACCATCGACGATATTATCGAGCGTTGCGTTGGTACTTCCATCAGAGTATACGATATCAAATGGAGGAATCCCCGCCGTGAAGTTAACCGTCAGTGTCGCGACTTCCCCCGTACAAATATCTATTGATCGACCAATGATCGCAACGGGACGTTCCACAAAGACCACCGGAGTTCCCGGTGCTATATCAAAGCAGGTATGGCTGGTGTTGACATTACCCGAACCATTGTCGGGGCCAACGATTGGAGAAATGTAATAAGTCGTATTGACTAGCATTCCTGCTTGCATGGAAAAAGTTGGTGTATTGGAAGTAGCGAAGACGGTCCCGAGAGTGGCGCCTGCATTATCATGTAAAACGTATTGTAGAAAATGGCCTGGTTCAAAAACGGTGCCCGTAGTGGCCATGGCTGAAGCAGTTTCGTCTTCACAGACTTCTAATGGAGTAGAATCCATCACTCCGGCGTCATTGCTACATAAACAGCTTTGTGTACCACTGATGCTAACACTGGCACAAGGCCCAGCGTCGCTAAGCGTAAAACTATAAGCAGTCCCCGCTGGGATTTCATCACTTACAAATTGATTAGCCGTAAGTGTTCCAGGGTTACCCGCCACAGTATAAGAACTAGAGTTACCACCAACTACTTCAAAGCTTACGGTATAACCATTGTATTGGCTATTACAAGTTTCTACTACGTTGATAATTTGGAGTACATCGTTTACTCGAATGATTGCCCCGCTCCCAACTGTTCCTACGCAACCCAGGGCATCGGTCACCGATACTGGAGTATAGGTTGTATTGGTAGTGGGGTTAAAGTTTTCGGTATCTCCAAAAGTCAACCCAGTCCGAGTAATGGTATTGGTTCCATCGGAAAAGGTAACAGAGAAAGGACCATTTCCGGTAAAGTTATAGGTCAAGGTCGCATTATCACCAGCACAGATGGTAGTATTTCCACTGATACTAAAGGTTGGTAATGGAGTAGCGGTTACCGTTACCGGCGCGGTTAAGATCAAGCCTGAACAAATAGTCGCATCATTGACCGATACTAAACTAAAAGTTGTTGTGGCATTGATCGTCACCGTTTCGGTATGCGAAGTCTGAAGGACATTAGGTATGGTAATGTTGTTTGTGCCATCAGAATAAACGATTGTAAATGGTGGCGTCCCGGTAAGGTTAAAAACCAGGTTCGCCGTACTACCGGTACAGACACTTGCTGTAGCGGAAAGGCTGCCCTCCGGTTGACTTCGCAAAGTAATATTGATTTCGACGATGGAAAAACAACCATTGTCGGTGTCTAATCTCATAAAGTAGGGTCCGGCATCATTGACCACGGTATTGCTCATGGCAAGGGCGGGTAAACCGGAGGAAGCTAGCGCTGCGCTAGTATAAAATAGTTTTGAAATAATGGTAGTCCCATTGGCATCGGTAAAGCTCAAGGTATCTAGGTCGAGGTTTTCGCCAGAACAGATGATCGGAGTATGATCAAGCGTCACATCTGGTTGGTCAAAAATATTAATGGTGACTGGGCCTACATCAAAACAACCTGCGGAAGTTTCGTAACGTACCCAGTAAACGCCTCCAGTACTTACTACCGGAGATGGGATTTGATTGATTCGATTGATACCATCCATACTGTCTGCATAATAAGTCAGAGAAGATGGTGGTCCTACGCTATTCATTTCGTTGATGAGTAAAGAACGTAGATCGACGGTATTTGGAGCACAGGTAGTTGGTGGTGGATTCACAAATATCTGTGGATCTTGAATCGTCACCTCTACCGAGGTATGGTCAAAACAATTTGGGCCACTGTCCATTCTGATCCAATAGGTTCCAGATGTAGAAACCAAGGTGCTTGGCAAAGCAGGGCTTCCCGCAATCGCATTGGCTTCGGAAGCGTAGTAACTAACCGGGCCACCTCCCATCGAAGCATTGGTGATGCTGATGGTGGAAAGGTCAATGCTATTGGGTGCGCATACGGGCGCAGGATCAGCAGCAGAAATATTAGGCTGAGGAATGGTAGTGATGTTGATACATCCCGGTTGACTAGGTCCACATTCATTTGTGACGGTAAGACATAAGGTGCCTCCCATCATTCCCCAATTAACCGTTACGGTAGAATCGCTAGAACTGCCAATGATGCTTCCGCCTCCGGTCAAGGACCAATTATAGCCTTGGCCTTCGGGCATATTGGCGGCGTAAATTTCACCACTGGCTCCTTCACATACGATGGTGGGACCGCTAATGCCTGGAGCAGCAGGTGGGTTAACATCAACATGGATCGAAACTGTATGGATGCTATCAAGGGCCCCGGTAATGGTAACGGTATAATCAGTTGAAACGGTAGGGCTAGCAATAGGATTTGAAATAGTTGCATCATCCAACGAAGCCGCTGGCGACCATTGGTACGAGAAGGGCCCGATCCCAATTACGCTAGCCATCAGTTGAACCGTTTCGCCTGCACAAATACTATCTTCGCTAACGGTTACTTCAGTAGTTTGTATCCCTTCGATCACTCGAATGGTATAGTCACAAATATCTCCGGCCCAGCCATCTACCATCAAATAGTAAACTTCGCCAGGCGTCATATTGGTTGCGGTTACCGTTCCCGAAGTTTCGGTACCGGGGTTCCAGCAATTAGATTTAATTGTAAAATTAGTACAGTCGTTGGTCTCCAGAATGGCTACTTGAATACCATTGCCAAAGACACAATTGAAAGAAGTGATTTCCAATTCTACCTCTTCGCTTCCAGCGATAAAAGCGACCCAAGAGTTATTATCTAGGAAAGCACAAAAAGAACCGATTGCCGCAGGGTCATCAGTATACCCATTGGTACTTCCACAGTATCCATCGAGGCCATCGGAAAGGATGGTGGCATCGCAGCAAGTATTCCCCGGAGGAGTAAACATGGAGCAACCCATCGCTCCCATTGGCACTTCTGGATACATCGCAAAAGCACAAAGGTCGAAGGTTCCATTATTGGTATTTCCATCATCCCAAACGCGCAACCAAAAGGTTTCGCCAGCATCTTCATAATTACATCCGTCTTCAATACGCAGGCTCAATTGGCCATCGCTCATATCATCACAAGCTACGGGAATCAAACTTCCACAACTTCCTTCATATACGGCCATCCCTCCATTCATCATCGTTCCCATCGTAGCATCCAAGATAACATGGTAGCCATTATTGGGTAAGGTGAAGGTAAACCACACATCTCCTCCCGCGTAGACACCACATCCCGGAGAGATCACTCCTACACTACTCGTAGCGGCTACGTTAGTATAGGTAGAGGCATTACATGAAGAAAAAACATCTAGGGAAAAGGCATTGCAAGGATCGTCATTAGCGGGCTGGGCATAAGAATACGTCCCCCCCACTAACAGCAGAACCAAAGCCAAAAGGATGGACTTCGCTGTCATTTTAAATGAGTTTCTAGGTTACTATTTTGCTTTTCAGCGGGGGGTCTGAATTTCTCTAAAAAAAAGATGATAGCCACTGGCTAATCAATGGGGGGTATTATGTAATTTTTTGGAATAGTAGAACAACGAGGGGGGATGGGTGCTATTCTACATACGGCAACTAATACAAAAGTTCTGCCACTTTACGAGGAAGGGTAGAAATAAGGCTTTTTTGCTGGCTACCAGCACACAAAACAAGATTATTGAGGAAAAATCTAGCGATCAGCCAGGCCATTAATAGGCTAGCGAACCAGTGTAATTGAACCATCGAAGATGCGTTTTTTACCTCCTACCAATTCTACTTCCGCCATAAACACAAAAACTGCCGGATTCATTGGCTGCCCTTTAAACGAACCATTCCAATTACCAGCGGGATCGCCGGGTAAAAAGTCGCGGGCCTCGTGAACCACTTCTCCCCATCGGTCAAAAATCAAAAAGCTATTGATTTTTTGTACACCGTTAGAGGTAAATATTTCCAAGAAATCGTTTTCCCCATCACCATTCGGAGAGAAGGCAGAGGGGACATAAACGAGGGAACCTTCTTCGACAAAAATCGTCTGTCGATCCTGGGCCTGGCAACCTTCGATGTCTTCAATACTCAACTGTACCGTCACCGTTCGCGTCGGCGAAATTTCTTGTACCAAACAGGTATCGCAAACCAAAAACCGATTCTCTTCCCACTGGATTTCAAAGTCTCGATCACTCTGCACCAAACCTTCGATCTCGACGCTTTCGCCCAACTGGATAGTGGTGTCTGGTCCCAATTGCACTGCTACCGGGCCGGGTTCGCTAAGGTCAATTAAGGTATCTAATTCGCAGCCTTCGACATCTTGAATAGTAAGGAGATATTCTCCTGCCGGAAGGCGATCAAAGGCAGGCCAAGTTACCAGCGCTTCGCCATCGAGAGCGTAGAGGAATGGGCCTAGGCCTCCACGAACTGTATCAATGATAATCGCTCCATCGGCATCGCCAAAACAGGGCGGTTCCTGTAAAGTAATTTCGGCGATCTGTGGTCCAATATTGCCAAGTGCAACCAATACGCTATCGCGGGAAGCACAGCCATTGGTATTGTCTAAGACTTCAAACCAATAGGGTCCTGCCTGATTAACTCGGGCCTCTAATTCATTGGCACCTTCTACTACTCCCGGGCCAAGCCACTGATAAAGGAAGTCCGTTCCCTGAGAAGAGCCACTACCATCCAACCACAAGTTTTCGGTTTCGCAGTCCAAGATTCCGCCCTCCCCTGCCTCGGCAATGGGATATACAAAATCGGCGTCGATGCGAACGCTAGCCGAATCGCGACAGCCAGTCGTGTTGTTGATGATTAGCAGTTGGTAAACGCCAGCTTCGTCAACCCGTGGGGTTAAGGTATTGGCTCCGGTAAGGACGCTTGGTCCATTCCAAAGGTATTGAAAATCACTCCCCATGGAGGAGGCCGTAGCATCTAGTTCTTGTTCGCTTTGGCGACAGTTGAGTATGGCCGGTGGGGCAATCAGCACCACTGGTAAATCATTATTTTCTATGATGGCCACTTCTACCGAATCGCGACAACCATTTTCCATATTGGTCGCAATCAAAATATATTGGCCGGGGGTGTTGATCTCATAATTGGGTTCGGTGGAAACGGGGCTATTATCGCGCCACCATTCAAACTCTAAGCTACCCGGCCCAGAAGAACCCGTTGCATCCAATACAATACTGGTGGTATTACAAGTCAAACTCAAACCGCCAATAGGATTGATAAAGGCCGTAGGAGAAAGGGTGTCAATTTCCACCAAAACAGAGTCTAGATCGCTACAAGCATTAGACGGATTGCTTACTTGTACATAGTACCAACCCACTGCATCCACATCGATCATCGCGGTATTGCCTAAGGGAATCCCATTGGCGTCTTCCCATTCGTAAAGTAAATTGGCTTCGCCGCTAGAGGCACTGGCATCTAATTCTACCATAAATACTTCGCAGTTCAACAGTTCTGCCGTCCCTGCCTCCGCCGTTGGCAAATTCGTTTCCGGTATTACGAGTACTTGAGCACTATCGCGACAGAAGTTAGGAGCGGTCAAAATCACCTGATACCATCCTGAATCAACGACGATGGGGTTGGCGATATTGGAACTAAACCCAAGTGGTCCGGTCCATTCATATTGACCTCCAGTTACACTGGATTGGGTAAAAATTTGGGCTTGGCCAGTATTACAATCCAAAGTATCGTTGACTAGGAGTAAGTCGGGGGTCAAGGTATCTACGGTCACCTGAACAATGGTTAATGATTGACAGCCATTTAAGGCCGATACGGTCAAGGTATAAGCACCTCCGTTATTGACTATGGGGTTTTGTTGATTGCTGGTATAGGTATTAGGCCCTGCCCAAGCGTAGGTCACTCCGGCAGTCGGGGAAGACGCTAATAATTGCACGGTGGCATTGGCGCAATTGATGGTATCTCCTTCGGCCATTGCACCAGGAAGGGCAACATCTTCCAAAACTTCAACCGTATCCGTAGCAGTACAAAAATTGGGCGCGGTAACCAATAGAACATATGTTCCAGGGTCACTAACCATAGGTTGGGCTTGCGTGGCACTAAAACCACCCGGCCCCGTCCAACTATAACTTACTTGCGGAGTCGCAGAAGTTCCTAACAATTGACCAATGGGTTCCCCACAATCGAGAGTATCGCCAAAGGCAAGAACATCTGGCAAAATAAAATCCGTTTCGACCAAAGCACTATCTATTGCTTCGCAAGCATTCTCGCCTTGAACCGTAAGGTAGTACCAGCCGGGCAGCTCCGTCATAGGCATGCTTTGATTACTGTTGAATCCGCCCGGGCCCGTCCAGCTAAAGGAAACATTAGCGGTGCTAGAAAAGGCTTGTAGTTGAGCTGTATCTACTGCACAATTGAGGGTGTCCCCTAGAGCCATGGCTTCCGGTAGAGCCAAATCTTCGATAATTTCGAGGGTATCTAATGTCGTACAAAAGTTACTCGCCATCACGCTGAGGAAATAAATTCCCGGCCTACCAATACGAGGGCTTTGCGCATTGCTACTAAAACCCGCCGGGCCTACCCAGGCAAAGGTAGCGGGGCTAGTCGTAGTCTGCCCCAAGAGGTCAATACTATCGCGAGCACAGTCGAGGGTATCGCCAAGGGCGAGGGCATCCGGAGCGAGGATGTCTTGCTCAATGATGGCCGTATCGCTGGTGATACATTGATTTTGGCCAGTTGCTTGTAAAATATAGGTGCCGGGCATCATTACCTCGGGGTTAGGGAGATTGCTTAAAAAACCTCCGGGGCCCATCCACTCCAAACTCAATCCGGTGGTGTTTGTACTCCATTGTAAGTTGAGCATGGTATCTCTACAGTTGAGCGTATCGTGGAATACTTGTAAGTTCGGCGCTAAGGTATCCACTACAATCATGGTGGTATCCAAGGATTCGCAACCTTCTGAGTCGATTACGGATAAAATATATTGTCCCTCTTGCTCTGCAAAAGGATTTTGCATTGCGCTAGTATAGCCATTGGGGCCAGTCCAAGTATAGCTCACTCCGGGAGTCGGAGAATTACCTAAAAGTTGGATACTATCCAAACCACAGACTAAGGTATCGCCAAGGGCCATGGCACCGGGAAGGATGATACGTTCGATCACTTGGGTGGTATCGAGAGAGAAGCAACCATTGGAACCTTCCACTCGGAGCATGTAGCTTCCTAGATCACTGACGAAGGGGTCGGGGAGATTGGAGCTAAAACCACCCGGGCCTTCCCAGGAGTAATTGATATCAGGGGTAGAGGAAAAGGCTTGTAATTGTAAGGGAGCTCCAGTACAATCGAGGGTATCTCCCACAGCCATGGCATCGGGGGCGAGGGTATCCACTAGCACTTCTAATTGGGCAATGGATTCACAGGCATTGGCGGAGGTAACGGTAAGGAAATAAGTCCCCGCTTCACCGATTCGAGGGTTTTGTAGGTTAGAAGAAAAACCAGGCCCCGACCAAGTATAGCTCACGCCCGCCGTAGGCGAATTTCCCAACAAATCGATACTATCCTGAGTACAGGACAGGGTATCTCCCAAAATACTCGCTCCGGGTAAGGCCAGATCTTCTAAGACCTCAGCCGTATCTCGCGATTGACAGCCATTATTCCCCGTAACGACCAAATAGTATTCTCCGGCACTGCTAATCATAGGGCTGGGAAGATTGGAGCTAAAGCCTCCCGGTCCCATCCACTCAAAACTTACTCCTGCCGTGGGCGAGCTTCCCAATAGCATTAAGGTTCCGCTTTGACAATCGAGGGTATCTCCTACTGCCAAGGCTCCCGGAAGGGCAATATCTTCTACAATAATGATGGTATCGTTGCTAACACAATTCTTTGCGGTCCAAACACTGAGGATATAGGTTCCCGGAATAGCAATCCGCGGATTTTGATCGGCGGAGCTAAAGCCTCCCACGCCATTCCATTCATAACTAACTCCGGGGGTGCTTGAATTTCCTAATAATTGGATCGTATCTGTTGTACAGGTCAAGGTATCCCCTTGGGCGATGGCCTCGGGATACAGGCTATTGTCGGCTACCCAAAGGCTATCGGTATTGGTACAAAAGTTTTCGCCAACGACGGATAGGTGATAGCTTCCTGCTGCTTGGACAAAAGGCATTGGGCTATTGCTGATATAGGCATTGGGGCCGGTCCAGGTGTAAGTAGCAATATTATTACTACTCAACACCATCAGTTGTACCGAGTCTTGCTCACAACCTAGGGTATCACTGCTAAGCGTTATTATTGGCGCTAAAGTATCTTGAAGAATGGTAATGCTTTCCTGCGACTCGCAGTTATTGGTTCCCGTAACCACGAGAATATATTCTCCAGGGCCTCCAATCATCGGATTTTGTTGACTGCTGCTAAAGCCTCCGGGACCCGTCCAAGCATAAGAAATGACCGTAGAGGGCGAGCTACCCAATAGCTGAATAGAATCGCTTTCACAGGTTAAAGTATCTCCTAGTATATTGGCACCGGGTAGGTTAAGATCTTCCACTACCTGAGCAGTATCACGAGCTACACAACCGTTTTGGCCAGTAGCGGTCAGGTAATATTCTCCTTCCACAAAAACAATAGGATTAGGATCATTGGAGGTCCAAGCCCCCGGCCCTTCCCAACTAATACTGGCATCGCTAGGCAGGACATTACTCGTCAACTGTAAACCATTCCCCATACAACCCAAAAAGCCTCCCGTAGCTTGTACCATCGGCTGTAAAGTATCAATGGGTACGTTTAAGGTGTCCAAACTACTACAACCATTGAGGGCTGTTACTACAAGGTAATAATCTCCAGCAATTCCAATTCTAGGGTTGGCTTCGGCGGCGCTAAAACCTCCGGGGCCCGTCCAAGCGTAGCTTACACCTGGGGTACTGGAAAACGCTAGTAAATTAACACTGTCTTGAGCACAAGTAAGCGTATCGGTTTGACTGCTTAAATCGGGCAGTAGACGATCCTCTTCAATGGTAATACTCGCTTCGGAAGTACAGGAATTGCCCGCAGTTAAGGTAAGTTGGTATACTCCCGTTTGGGATACAAAAGGAGTTGCTAGGTTACTGCTAAAAGCGCCGGGGCCGGACCAATTATAGCTGAGGTTATTGCCTGTAGCACTGGTCATAATCTGTACCGAATCGGTCTGACAAGTGAGGGTGTCTGCAAGCAAACTGACGATGGGGGTCAAAGTATCGCGGATCACCTGAAGGGTAAATTGTGATTCACAACCATTTGATCCGGTTACAAATAAAAGGTATTCGCCATCTCGATCTACTCTTGGATTTTGTTGGCCGCTACTAAAGCCTCCGGGGCCTAGCCAGAAGTAGCTGACTCCAGCGGTGGGAGAACTGGCCATTAGCTGTACGGTATCTCGTACGCAATCAAAGGTATCTGCAACCGCATTGGCACCGGGTAAATTTTCATCTTCCCAAACCCAAGCTGTATCAAGAGCGGTACAACCATTGGGGGCACGAACGGTAAGTTCATAAAGTCCTGCCTCGGTCACCACGGGATTGGATACATTAGCCGTAAAACCACCTGGGCCCATCCATTCATAAGTCACGCCGGGCGTGGTAGAACTTCCCTGCAAAGGAACCGAGCTATCTTGGCAATTGAGTGTATCTCCCAGCGCAAAGGCATCGGGGTGTAAAGTATCGAGCATTACCTCGATGGTAGCCATGGATACGCAGGAATTGGAACCAGACACAAAGAGCTGGTAGGTTCCAGCAACATTAACCGTGGGATTTTGGTCGATGGAAGTAAAGGCATTGGGGCCAATCCAGAAAAAGTCCACATCGCTGCTGGGGGAAGAACCTTGGAGGGTGACTTCGATTTGTGAACAATTAAGGGTATCCTCAACCAAGGCCGTAGCACCAGGTAAATCCAAGTCCGTGACTAGAAGGACACTATCTAAGGAGGAGCAGCCATTTGCTCCGCTTACTTCTAAGATATAAAGTCCACCAATGGAGACCAGAGGGTTTTGTAAATTGCTGGTAAAGGAGCTTGGTCCAGTCCAGAAATAACCCACGTCGGTACTGGGGGAAGAAGCAAAAAGACCAGCAGGGTTATTTTGACAGTCCAAAGTATCAGCGGTAGCTAGGGCACCGGGTGGATCAATATCTTCTTCCACTAGGATGGTATCTTGAGCAGTACAACCATTGGGGGCTTCTACGATCAAAATATATTGTCCCGGAAACCCAATACGAGGGTTTTGGTCATCACTGGTTATTCCTCCGGGGCCGTCCCAGTGATAAGTCACGCCTAAGGTTGTAGAACTTCCTAGCAATTGAATGGTATCGCGGGTACAAGTGAGGGTATCCCCCAAGGCAAAAGCATCGGGGCGGGCAACATCTTCTAGGACGATCACGGTATCCGTTGCGGTACAAGAATTTGGCGCGGTAACCGTTAGGATGTATTCGCCTATTTCGGTGGTGGTTGGGTTGGGTAAATTACTATTGAAGCCTCCCGGTCCGGTCCAGGCATAGGTGACGCCGGGCAGTGGGGAGAAGCCCATCAATTGGGCCTGCATACTCTGGCAGTCGAGGGTATCGCCAGTAGCCACTACTGGAGGGGTTAAGGTATCAGCTATTACTTGTATGGTATCTGTAGATCGACAGCTATTAGGGCCAGTTACCACTAACACATATTCTCCCGCTTCAGCAACTGTTGGGTTTTGATCGATAGAGGTAAAAAGATTGGGACCAATCCAAAAATAATCTACTCCTACCGTAGACGAAGAACCTTGCAAGGTCACCATAGCGATCGCACAATTAATCGTATCAGGGCTTTCTGCCAAAGCACCTGGTAAATCAATACTGGTTTCCACCTCTGCGCTATCTATGGAAATACAACCATTCGCCCCTTCTACTTCGAGGTAGTACCTTCCGGGAGTCGAGACCTCAGGGTTTTGTAAATTACTGGTATAAGTTCCCGGGCCCGTCCACGAATAACTGACATTACTCGTCGGCGAACTTCCTAGGAGCGTTACCATGTCTTGTACACAGGTTAAGGTATCTCCCACAGCCATCGCACCCGGTTCAATTTTACCTTCCTCCACCACCGCAGTAGCCATCGCCGTACAAGCATTGGGAGCAGTGATCGTCAGTTCATACAAACCAGCCTGTCCAACTCTTGGCGTTTGCACCATCGACGTAAAGCCTCCGGGGCCGGTCCAAGAGTAACTAACACCGGGAGTATTGGAATTGGCCAAGAGGTCAATAGAATCTCGATTACAGGTTATGGTGTCGCCTAAGGCAACAATATCGGGAGCATCTTGATCGGCAATCACCCAAGCGGTGTCGATGCTGATACAGGCATTGGGGCCCGTTACCCGTATTTCATAGGCACCGGGAATGCGTACAAAAGGATTGGGTAAATTAGAAGTAAACGCGCCAGGGCCCGTCCACTCATACCCTACTCCACTCGTCAAACTGAGCGCTATTATTTGTACACTATCTTCCAAACAAGTTAGAGTATCTGTTTGCACCAATAAATCCGGATCGATGCGATCATCCAATAAATCAACCGTAGCCTGCGACTCGCAACCATTCGGGCCTAACACGGTGAGGATATAGGTACCCGGAATACTTACCATCGGGTTTTGCTGAATAGAGCTAAAAGTACCGGGGCCTGTCCACGAATAGCTGACTCCGGGAGTAGCAGAATTACCCAATAACTGACCACTGCCATTGATACAATCTAGCGTATCGCCGATAGCCGTAGCTCCGGGAAGATCGCCATCCTGCATCACCACCGCCGTATCAACAGCCGTACAACCATTCGGAGCAGTCACCGTCAGAATATAGTCTCCCGGTGCTGTAACAACAGGATTGGTTTGATCACTACTAAAAGCGCCCGGACCCGTCCAAGCATAAGTAGCCCCAACGGTAGAGGATGCCCCGAGGATTTGTACCATAGTCGTCTGGCAATTGAGGGTATTTCCAGTAGCAAGAACCGTAGGCGAAATGGTATCGAGAGGAACGACGAGGCTATCCATCGCTACACAGCCATTGATCGCCTCAATATTGATATAATAAGTTCCAGGGGTAGCTACCACGGGATTGGGAGTGGCATTGGTGAAACTATTTGGACCAGTCCAAGAATAAGAGACGATGGTCGCGCTAGAGCTCACCATTAGTTCTGCAAAAAAGTCGATACAATTGAGCGTATCGGTTTGTAGGGTTAGGTCTGGAGCGAGGGTATCGGCAAAAACTTCGGCGGTATAATCGGTGGTACAACCATTAGGCCCGGTGAGGACCAGGTCATAATCGCCAGGTAAAAACACCAGAGGGCTGGCCAGGTTAGAGCTAAACCCTCCCGGCCCGGTCCAATCATAGGTTACCATGGTGGTGCTAAAATTACTGGTCAGTTGGCCGATTGTTTTATTACAGCTGAGGGTATCGCCTAGTACTTGAGCTTGTGGAGGCAGGGTATCGATCAAAACCTGTACAGTCGTATCTGCGGTACAGCCATTGCTACCTGTCACTAAGAAGTTATAGCTTCCGGGGATTCCAGCGAGGGTATTGGGTAGAACGGAGGAAAAGGTACCGGGGCCTGTCCACAAGTACTGGTCATCATTGGCTTGGGAAGTTCCTGCTAGAGGCACCAGTGGCGTAATACAGTCGAGAGTGTCTAGGGCAGCAGCGGTAATAATGGGCAGGGCAAAATCGCCAAAGACATTAATGGTACTGGTATCGCGACAATTATTGCTGCCTGTGGTAACTAAAATATAGTCTCCCGGCGTATTGATTTCTGGTTGTAAAATATTTGCGGTAAATCCACCGGGGCCCGTCCAAGAGAACTGAAGGCCTCCTGCTAACACCACCGCATTGAGAAAGAGGGAAGTATCGTTACAACTCAAGGTATCATCAAAAGTAAAGACTTGTGGAGCATCCAAATTCCCCCCAACTCCTACAAAAGTACTTACAGTACAAGCATGACCATCGAGCGTATCTGTCAGCACCAATTGATAGGTCCCCGCCAAGTTGACAAAGGCCACCGAAGAGTCCGCACCAGCCACGATACCTGCGCCACCATTATCCATATCTACCCAATGGTAAACCAGATTTTGACCACTCGAACCACTTGCATCCAAACGAACCGGGTTATTATCGCAAGCCAACAGGTCGACAGGGTCGATAATGGCAATGGGGTCAAGTACATTTAAATTTACCACCACAGTGCTATCACAGCCATTGGAAGACGTCAAGCCTACTTCATAAATTCCGGTATCATTAAACTCTCGACTACCAATACGCAGCGTTTCTCCCCGACAGATTACGGTATCCAAACGTATTCGAACCGTATCAAATACCGTCAAATCGACGGTGACGATACTATCGCAACCCGTACTAGCGGTCAAGATTATTTCATAAATATCCGTACTATCTAGATCAAAAGGCCCTACGCTCAATACCTCGCCCATACAAAGCGAATCGCTAATAAAGCTGCTGATGGTATCGCGAACGTATAAGTCCAACTGCACCAAGCTATCACAATCGCGTACAGAGCGCAGCCAGATATCATAGTCATTGGTTTCGAAATAAGGATCGCCACCGATCCACCAGGTATCTCCAGCACAAAGGGTATCTTGCACAGGAGTAATAATCGAATCCAAAACCAATAGGTCGAGTCGGACCGTACTATCGCAGCCAAAGGAAGAGGCATAATCAATTTGATAAACCCCAGTGGTATTAAAAAATTGACCTTCTAGCCACAAGCTATCTCCTGCACATAAAGTATCATTGCGAGCGCTAAAAACGGGGTCCACCACCAAAAGCTTTAGTTCAATCAATGTATCACAAGGGATATTGGGATCGGGAAAGCTAAAATGTAGCCCCGTAGTTCTAAAAACATCGCCCCGGATCACTACCGAATCTCCTTGGCAGATGGTATCACTACGGACCGCAACGGGGCTTTCTTTGACGGTGAGATGTAAAGTTACTAAGCTATCACAAAATGGAGCTTGGGTACTGGTGAGTGGTACTTGATAGGTCCCATCCACCACAAAACAACGACTGCCCACGCAATATTCTTCGCCTCTACAGATGCTATCATAAACCGTTACCTGAATCGAATCCAGTACCGTAAGGTTTAAGGACACAATACTATCACATGCGCTATTGGTTGAGGTTAACTCGACGATATACGTTCCCGTGCTATCGAAGCGCTCGCCACCATAATCGTAGACTCCATCCACACAAATCGTATCCGCCAAATAGGTCGTATCCAATTCGATGATCCAAACATTGAGGCAATCCTCGGTAATGGCACCACAAAAAGGAGGAAAAAGAGCCGAAAAATCGTCCACCACTTCGGAGACGGTCAAACTACCATCGGGAGATGGGATACCGCTCGCATCTTCCAAAAGGTAGGACATTCCGCAGATGGTATAGCGGCCGCTAGCATATCCTTGCAGGTCTGGTGCGGAATCATAATCGATAATGGTATCGTTTTGGGCTACGATGAAGGTATAGCCGTATTCTGCCGGGTCGGGTTCAGGATCAGATCCATATTCTGGGCGAAGGGATAGGGCTAGGGAAGGATCGCCGGGGCAAGCCACCACATCATCGATCAACTTGAGGCTTCCCGCATTGGCATCGCAGGGGAAGCAATCGAGTCCATCTTGATCACAAAAAATCAGCTTAAAATCATGGATGGTAGCAACGTTGAAAAAGGAGGTATTATTAACCGAAAGGGTCCAAATGCCATTGACATCCCCTGCCATAAAATCTTCGAGACAACCCGCAAAAGGATAATAGGAGCCTTGATAGGCACTTCCGATGGTCCAGCTTTGATTGTTGTTCCATTGTGGGGTAAAACCGGGGTCTGGGTCGACGGGTTCACCACAGGGGAGAAAGGTGATGCCCCAGGTGAGGGAGCCAGAGAAAAAACCGCCATTATTGGGTGGTCCGATGAGGGTTAGACGTTGGCCGCTCGGTGCAATGAGGGTCATTTCGAGGGTCCAGATATGGTCGGGAGCAAATTCGATGTAAACGCCGCAAACGCCTTGATCGGGATCGGTGAGGTCATTATTAGTAGCCCCCATGACTTCAAACTCGAAGTCAGTAACTGTATTGGCCGGAGCCACTACACCACAGTTAGTACATTCGCAACTTTGCGAGTAGCTGAGTTGAGAAATGGCCAACAGCAGGAACAGCAAAGTGGGGCTTATAATTTGCTTCACAGTTGTTTGCTTTATGATCCGTCGGTTTTTGCGTGTCTATCTTGGCCCTCGGATGATCCGGCGGTACGAAATTATTAGGAAATTCCTAAGTTTTCTGCTGCGAGTAGGGTTTACCCCTTAGAAAGGGGTACTTGTTGGTCGGTCAAAGATAGTCAAAATACAACTTTTCAGAGAGAAATCCCGGAATTTCGGCCCTAATCCCGTGGGAGGGGCTGGACTTCGACGCGTTTTAAGAACTTGGTTCTGAACAGATAAATTGGCACGAACTATGATCTATTATTGAATTATTGCATATTTGGCTCGTCAATTAAATGCTGAGGAGTTCAAAGGCCTTCAAAATAAAGCTATTGAGCGCTCGTTTGGAAGGAAAGGAAATAGAGAAACACTAGATGAAATATTTATCACTACTTCTATTATTGCTTAGCTTATCCTGTGGACAATCGGAATTTCCGGATCAAAAGGCCATGGCTAGCATGAAAGTCGTTCCTCCAACCAAAGCCGCGCCGCAGGCCTTTCATCACCATAATCCTAATCTGCGCAGTCGCTATTTGTACCGGGATAGCACGGGCACTGACCTTTTCCCGACCCTACCCTTACAGCGATACGATAGTATTTTCAGTCATAATTTTACTTATTTCTCAGATGGCTTTGACTACCCTGTAGGCAAACCTAATGCTCAGCAATATTTCTTGGCGCAGCATTTTGGGGAAAATTCGCATTTGGGCGAAGATTGGAATGGCGTGGGGGGAGGTAATACCGACCTTGGTGATCCGGTTTATGTGATTGGCAATGGCTTAGTGACCTTTGCTAAGGAGGTGTGTTGTGGCTGGGGAAATGTTATCCGTATCGTCCATCGTATTCCCAATCATCCAGAGTACGATTATATTGAGTCGGTTTATGCTCATATGAATAACATTCAGGTCAAACCGGGGGATTTACTCCGTCGTGGAGATAAAATTGGTACGATTGGCACGGCAAATGGGCGGTATTTGGCGCATTTGCATTTGGAGGTGCGTAGCTTTATCAATATGTCGCTAGGCCCTGGATACTCGGAAGATAAATATGGCTATCTCGACCCTTCTGATTTTATTGCCCAGCATCGGCCTTGATTAAACTTGAATCGTAATTTGATTCTTTATCCCTAACCTCATAGATCAATTCCCCTCTGCTAAGCACTTCCCAATGCTCCGCTTTTAAGATTATCAAATTTACTATCACCAATTTGTTTCCCGAATCCTAGATAAGTAGTTAAGCTGAACATAGCTGCTATTTTAAAAAAACAAACTCCTTGACCACAAACAAGAGAGAATCGATTTTTTTGTGTAGTGATTATCCTTATTTGTTAAGAGTGCCATAGAAAGTATAGACTCAAAAATATTTCCGTTAATCGATAGTAACAAAGTAACAGGGAAGGACAAAAATCGCTGTATTTCGACTTATTCCTGAATTACTTAGCAACCGCTTCAATTCTTCTAATGTAACTTTAATGCCATGTTTAAAACAATAGTATTCTTACTAATATCATTGTTTTATTTTTTCAATTTAAGCGCTCAGGAGGCGGGCAATTTAAGCCTGAAAATAGAAACGGGGATTCTCTATGATTGGGTTGGAGGAAGAATATACCTTAGTGGCCCTTTCCTTAATGTTGAGCCTAAATTGAAAACTTCAAGAAAAAC
>SPJL01041836.1_pt1 | contig 28854 bp, 28 predicted proteins | sample 3741751 | NCBI WGS metagenome assembly SPJL01 (sample SAMN10925998, study PRJNA522277) | cold seep metagenome | isolation source: Elba SIP-enriched marine methane seep metagenome, extraction at timepoint T3 | place: Italy: coast of Elba, Mediterranean Sea | reverse complement strand
CATTCTTTGAGTAAAATTCAATTTCTTATTTTTCATTGGTATGTTTTTTAGGTAATTTGGCTATATAGCTGGACCAAACGGTTTTTGAATTTGGGTAAACAAAAAAGTACTAGGCCTAGGTCAAAAACTAGTAATTCATAGTACCAAGGACTTTCTTCCGGGAAGATTAAAAAAGCGATTGTCATTAGAAAAAAACCGATGATTCTGCTAAGCCATCGTAAGAGTGATAAATCATTCATTGGATTCAATTTTATGGATATAAAAGATCTTACTTTTCTTTTTCAAGCGTGTCGAGATAAGATTGTAATCGATCGACGTAGCGGCCAAATTTAAGTTGTTGAGTATAGCGCTGGAAGAAGTAGGAAAAACAAAAAATTCCAAGTGCCAATCCAGCTAGCATCCAGCCGTGTTTGTTCCACAGAAATTCTCCTCGCGTGGAGATATTGGCATAGGTTATCCAAACTACGAGCACTGGGGTCATCAAGGCATCGGAATACACATTAATGTTCATCACATTGCGAATCAATCGAATCACTTGGCTCAGCGAACTTTTCAAATCAAGCGAGCTGGCCTGCACCTTTTGGAGCCCTAGAAAAGCACGATAGTTAAAACTCAGCATTATCATAATCGACAGTGCTAGTACCGCAAAGAGCGCACTAGCCTCTACCGGACTAAAATCTAATTCTCTAGGCTTGATCCACGAATATATGGAAAGGCTGATGGCAGTTAAAGCGGCTAATCCGCCAACAAAAAATTTGATCCGCATGGCCCTTTTGATCAAGGCTATTTCAGACTGTGATTGCTTGGTCAAAGATTGGCTAATCACCGTTTCATCTACTCGATAATTTTGTATATCCTGGTCACTCCAGTTTTGCCATGCTAATTGTAATTCTAGAAGTTCCATCTTGATTATTTTTTTACTCTTTGGGAAAGTTTAGTTTTAATCCGGCTCATTTTTACCCGTACATAGTTTTGCTTAATTCCTACAATTTCAGCAATCTCTTGATGAGATTTACCGTCGAGGTAAAGCATTATAATCGCCTTTTCCACTCGGTTGAGATCGGCAATCGCCCGGTGCATGGCACCTAGTTTTTCCTCGCTTTGTCCCATTTCCATACCATCGGATTGCTCCTTAAATTCATTCGTATAGAAAAAGAACTGGTGACGCTTTTTTACCTTTCTAAAATCCTGAATAGCAACGTTGAGTCCTACCCGGTACATCCAAGAAGAGAATTTTGCCTCCCCGCGATAGGAAGAATAGGATTGCCAGAGTTGAATCAAAATCTCTTGAAACAGGTCTTTACGGTGCTCCTCATCCTGACAGTATAAACTGCAGATCTTATGGATAATCCCCTGGTTCTCGTTGACGAGTTGGATAAATTTGCGTTCGATATTTGGATCATTCATCAAGTGAAAAGGTACTTGTTATCCTATAGGTTGCAAAATGAGGTCGAACATTACAGTTTTGAGAAAATATTTTTGAAAAAATAAAGCTACTGCCTCACCAAAGAAACAGTAGCCTTATTTTTCCATCCCGCTCACAGGGCCTATAAACCGAAATGCGATACTTGCTTAATGCACCATGTTTTCTTCTCCCCAAACCCGCATACTAGCGATAATCGGAAGCAAGGAATGTCCCAACTCGGTCATTGAATATTCCACCCGTGGAGGAATCTCTGCAAATATTTTTCGACTCAAAATACCATCGACCTCTAGCTCTCGCAACTGCTTGGTTAGCATCTGTTTGCTAATTCCCACAATCCCCCGCTGTAGAATGCCAAAGCGATTAGCGCCCTTGGTAATGAGGTATAAAATGATGGGTTTCCATTTACCACCAATCTTACTCATGGTAAAAGTAACCGGGCATTCTTGAATCTCGATAGATTTTTTTTCCTCCATGATCGCTTTTTTTACAATCCTAAATCACTGATTATCAATATTAGTCACTTTTTCATGACTAGGCAATTTTACTATGACTACTTGTTTAAACAGAACAAAGTTACAAATTTTACGACGACAAATCAATCATTGTATTACCCTTTAAATCATATATCAAGATGTTAAGCGCACAAGAAAAATCGCATATTCAACTGGTTTGGGATGGCATGGGCGCCATCCTCAAAAATAAAAATGAAGCTCTGGTAGAAGCCTCTTTTGCAGAAGATTTTATCCAACATAATCCTTGGGCTAAAGATGGACTAGCACATGTCAAAGAGATGCTCCAATTTGATTTTGGTTATCGCCCCATTCGTTGGGTGGTCGATGGCGATGTGATGGCTTATCATGGTTATTATACGGCTCCAAATCCGTTGGGGGAGCACCCGCTGCTTTGTGTAGATGCTTGGCGTATTGAGGATGGAAAAATTATAGAGCATTGGGATGCCCTAGCTCCAATGCCTAGCGCCCAAGTCGATTTTGCAACTGCGGGAAAAGGGAATGGGGAAAAAGAAGTGAGTCCGGCTACTCGCGCCGCGAATAAGGCCACGGTTCGCCGCTTTATGGATCACGTACTCAATCGCGGTCGCATCGACCAAATTCCAGTCTTGGTCAGCGAGGATTATATCTACCATCACGAAACCGAAGGGGAGCTAAAAGGTCAAGAGGTATTGGTGGATCACATCGCCAATAAAAATGCTGGTCGGATGTTACATGATAATAAAATGCTACTCGCCTCTGGTGATTTAGTGATGGCGCATTCCCATTATTTTGGGGAAGAAGAAAGAGTGGTTTTTGACTGGTTCCGTTTAGACGAGTCTGCTAAGATAACCGAACACTGGAGTGTTTCCCAGGCCATTACCCCACTCGAAGAAGTGGCCAACGTCCATCCTCATTTTTAGTCACCGCAGCAAAAGGCTCTAACTATTTTTTGTAGATTTTTAAGCGGCACTTTCTCTTATCGAAAGTGCCGTTATTATAACTCACAGCATCTTCTCCCCTAGCTTTTTCACCTTTTCTAACCATTTCTTCCTAAAAGCTTCGGTAGAATTTTTGATGGGGCTGATGTAAGTTAGCCGGACAGGGTTTACTCCACAAAATTGTAGCGTGCCCTTTTTAAATTGGTTGACCGCCGGGCTACGCATAAACAGGATATCGTACCAACGAGGCGTATCGGCAGTCAATACAATCCGAGCGCTCTTGCCACGGAGTAGCTTATCGGGAAAGGCTTTTCCCTTTTGGAATTTAAACATCACTCCTGGTAAAAAAACGCGATCAATAAAGCCCTTTAGCAAGGCTGGAGAACCGTGCCACCACATGGGAAAGAACCAAACCAGGTGATCTGCTTTTTTGATCAAATCAATGGCTTTTTGCAAATCGGGTTCTAATGGGGTAATTTCTCGGTAACCGTAATGTAGAATGGGGTTAAAATCTAGGTCGGCAAGATTGAGTTGGAGGATATCGGCGGAGCTATTTTCTAAACCTTCGCGGTAATGTCGAGCCAGCGCATAACTATAACTTTCGCGATCTGGATGACCATTTATGATAAGTACTTTTTTCATTCGTAGAAAAATTAATTTTTAATTCTTCCACAAAAGAAATCCTTATCGAAACAAGAACACAGGACATATGTCTAGAAGATCACCGGAAGGGCATTTAACGAAGGTTTTCTCTTACGACTTACTCACCAAGTCCTTACGCAGGCGACTCAAATGGCGCGGAGTGATACCTAAATAAGACGCGACATATTGCAGCGGGATTTGTAGAATATACTCGGGTCGGTTTTCGAGTAAATCGGCGTAGCGTTTTTCGGCTTTTTCTCTTTGAAGTAAAAAAATCCGCCGTTCCAAATCCATATACTGTTCCTCGGCAATGATCTTCATAAAGCGCAACCAACTGATATCTCGCTCGACAATTTCGTCCACCTTCGTTTTGGGAATCACCAATAATTCAACTTCGCTAATCGCCTGAATATTTTCGTTAGAAGGTCCGCCAGAAATAAAAGAGGAATAAGCCGTAACAAAGGTACGAGGGTAAGGGAAACAATAGGTTACCTCTTCACTGTCATGGTTGTGATAAAAGGAACGCAATATACCCGACTGCAAAAAAGCGACTTCCCGGCTGATACTTCCCTCGCGAATCAGAAACTCTCCTTTTGCTAAATGACGCAATTGGGCATAGGACAAAGCCTCCTCGATTTGCTCTGGTGTAAAAATTTGAAAAGATTCTAAATACGCTTTCATTACTTAGGATTTTATTATACCACAATAACATTAGCTTCGGGCAGATGTTGCCGAATTAAAAAAGCTCCGAGATTGAACCAGCGGGGCACTTGGTCGAGAATCCAACCATCGGTAGAGACGATAATATTTGAACTCTTAGCCAATACCTTATCCGGGTCAAAGACTAAATCTACGCTCCAATTTAATCCGTGTTCGCGGCTAATTTCCATCAGCATCGTTTTCAATCGCCCGCTATTGGACACGGGCTGATCGAGGTACCATTGGACGGCCTCCGCCCCTAAGGATTCCAGTATTTGGCCCACCAATAAGATGGCTTGCTCTGTTTTCTGCACTCTTTTATAAGAACCATGAACGCTGGAAATATCGCGATAGGTGCCATCCCGGCCTTGAAATACATAGGCTCCGGAGAGCGCACTTTCCAAGAGAATGAGTAGGTTAAAGCCATCGATCTCGATGGTCTGGCCTTGCAGGTCGGCAGCGGAGCACTCGGATTCCTGGCGGGCTTGGATTTCCTGAGCACTGGCGCCAATGCGAAAAAGGGCATTGCGTTGGCGTTTGTTGAGCCGATAGCGATTGCCAACGATTTGGATCGAGGAATTGGGGGCATAGCCCCGGCCGAGTAAGTAGCCAAGATCGTCCGCTGCCTCGGTAAAAACCGGATGCCACCGAGGGGCAAAGTATTGATCGTCATTGGATTGCTTACCGCGATTTCTTTGGGTCACAAGCGCTAAATTAGATTTTGGATAAGACGTCAAGTTAAGGATTATTTGGGCAGGAGGACAGCAGTTTTAAAGAGATATGACCGATTTCAATCAAAAAATGTTCGTCTCGCTTGAAAAAGTCTAATCCTCCTATTAAATTGCTTTTTTAATTATCCTAAAGTTATGAAACTCCAATTCTTAACCCTCGCCCTGCTCACCATTATTTCTTATTCCCATGCCCAGATCGACTCCGGCTTGGTAGCCTACTACCCTTTTAATGCCAATGCCATCGATGAAAGCATCTATGGCAATGATGCCGAGGTCATTTCTGGCCCTCAAATCGTAGCTGACCGGATGGGAAGCGATAGCTCTGCCTTTGACTTCGATGGCTCCAATGATTTTATTATGGTGCCCCATAGCTCAATAATCGCTTTTTCCCAAGCGGATGCCTTTGCCTTCTCGCTCTGGCTTAAGGCCCCTGAGGAACAGGCCAATATCGATGGGGAAGTCAATGATATCCTAGCCAAATGGCCTGCCGCTGGACAAGTTCCGTATAGCTATTCATTGCGTCTTTTCAATCAAACTTATCCCGGTGCATTACGCAACAAACTTTGGTTTGGTCGTTTTGAAGGGGTCAATTTACCTTGCGACAAAGCGCCTTTTGTAGGAGGGGAAACCGAAATTAATGATGATCAATGGCATCACGTGGTATTTCAGCGAACGAGTAATCGACGCTTGGAGCTTTATGTAGATGGGGCCTTGGAAAGTATGGCTATCGATAATACCACTTGCCAACTTAGCAATGACCGTAATCTATACATTGGTTTACGGGCCTTGAGTGCTCCAAACCCTATCCAGCGACGGCCTTTTACCGGCAGCATCGACGATATTAGAGTTTACAATCGTTCTCTTTCTTGGTCAGATATTCAGACCCTCGCCAACGATGGTGTAGTGGCTACCCTTCCTCCCGATCCTCATATCGCAGCTACCATTAAGGTTCTTCCAAACCCCATTACCGCCAGTGAATTTCAACTACAAAATGATTCTGGCTTAGACATTGCTTCCCTTCGCCTTTATGATACTCAAGGCCGTTTGATTCGGATTTTTGAGGAGCGGTATGAGTTGGAAGAGGTCAATCCTGGGGTTTATTTTCTCCAAATCGAATTAGATAATCAGCAGAAGGTGGTCAAGAAAATAATTCGTTTGTAGGCTGTGCTTTATCAAAAGATAGAGTAGGACAAATAATACCTCTATGGTGTAATTAAGGCATTTGTGTATGGCTACGCTGTCCGACCTTTAGCCCCGCTTCCCTCTCTTTCGTCTAAATTCTCAGTCATTGCCTGAGCATTTCGTATTTTGTGGTTAGAATTAAAAGAATTACACAATATGTCTTTCTCAAAAATTACCTCCTTCTTAATATTATTAGCCTGTTGTTGGAGCACTTCCTCGCTACAAGCGCAGAAAACCTCTAACCACGGCAACAAATTTGAACAGATCGATCCGATGCTCCCCTCCCCCAATCAATACCGGGGAATGGATGGCGCACCAGGGCCCGATTACTGGCAACAACGTTGCGATTATGATATCGACGCTACCCTCGACACCGACAACCAACGGCTCGATGGCTCAGAATTGATCACCTATTATAATCAATCCCCTCACACTTTACGCTATTTGTGGATGCAGTTGGATGAAAATCAATTTTCTGCCGAAAATACCAGCCACCGCTTTGATCCCAGTAGCATTAAAGGTACAATGAGCGAAATGCAGCTCAAAGCACTTCAAGCGTGGGAGCAAATGGACAAACATGGCGTAAACATCGAAGCCGTTACGGATGAAGATGGGGAAGCCCTATCTTATTTCATCAATAATACCATGATGCGGATCGACCTGCCAGAGCCACTCGAACCCGGAGATAAAATCTCTTTCCGAGTCAATTGGCATTACTACCTCGTTGATCGCGTCCTCTTTTCTGAACTGTCCAGCATGGCTTTTTCTAGCTACCCGCGTGGTGGTTATGAGTTTTTCCCCAAAGACGGTAATTACCTCTATACGATTTCTCAATGGTATCCTCGCTTATGCGCCTATACCGATGTGGAAGGTTGGCAAAACCAGCAATTTACGGGGCAGGCAGAGTTTGCCTTGACCTTTGGTAATTTCTTGGTGAAGATGACCGTCCCGGAAGATCATATGGTAGGATCTACAGGAGAATGCCTCAACTATTCGACAGTACTTACCCCTACTCAAATGGGTCGGTGGAAGCAAGCCCAAAATGCTAGCGAACCCGTCGAGATTGTGACTTTGGCGGAAGCTAAAAAGTTGGAGAAAAAGAAAAAGGCCAAGGGCACCAAGACTTGGATTTTTAAAGCGGATCAAGTTCGGGATTTTGCTTGGACGGCAAGCCGTAAATTTATTTGGGATGCCATGCCTTACAAAACCAGCGAAGGGAAAAACGTGATGTGTATGAGCTATTATGGCAAAGAAGCTTATCCCATCTACTCTCGCTATTCTACCAAGGCAGTTAAACAAACCTTGAAGACTTATTCTGATTTTACCATCCCTTATCCCTACCCCGTTGCTATTTCTGTAGAAGCAGCTAATGGTATGGAATATCCCATGATTTGCTTTAACCCAGGCCGGGCCGAGGAAGATGGAACTTATACCGCACAGGCTAAACATGCTGCGATTTCCGTCATCATTCACGAAGTGGGACACAACTATTTCCCGATGATCATCAACAGCGATGAACGTCAATGGACTTGGATGGATGAAGGAATGAATAGTTTTGTGGAGTTCTTGGCCGAAAGCGAATTTGACAATAATTATCCTTCTAGTTATGGCGCCGGACATACCATCGTTGATTATATGCGCTTGCCCAAAGAGCGCTTAGAGCCTATCATGACCAATGGAGAAAACCTTATCGACTTTGGTTCCAATGCCTATGTCAAGCCCGCTGCTGCGCTCAATGTACTTCGAGAAACCGTAATGGGTCGCGAACTTTTTGATCGGGCATTTAAAGAATATTGCACACGTTGGGCCTTTAAAAACCCTACTCCCGCCGATTTCTTCCGCACCATGGAAGATGCCAGTGGTGTCGACCTCGATTGGTTTTGGAGAGGTTGGTTCTACAGCATCGAATCTACCGATATCTCTCTCGATAGTATCAAGTGGTATAAGGTTGATTTGGAAAACAATCCGGAGAAACGAACGCAATCTTTCCCCAACAAAAAGAAGGCTCCAGCCTATTCTATTTCTAAAGAACGGAATAAGGAAGCTGGGATGAAGTTTACCGTTGATGAAGATGATGACCTCCGCGATTTTTATACCGACTACCGTCCTTGGGAAACCGAAGATTCCCTTACGCAAATAGAGGTCAACTTATTCGAAGAGACTTTTAGCGCGGATGAGAAGAAGAAACTTTACGGAGACAAAAATTATTATGAGCTACACTTTAGCAATAAAGGAGGTCTGGTAATGCCCGTCATCATCGAGTGGACTTTTGAAGATGGCACCAAAGAGGTAGAGCGTATTCCAGCGCAAATTTGGCGGAAAGACGAAAGTAAATTTACCAAGGTCTTTGTGAAGAATAAAGAAGTTACAGGTATCGTAATCGATCCTTATAAAGAAACAGTTGACACTGATGAGAGCAATAACAATTGGCCTGTCAAGCAATTGCCTAGTCGCTTCCAAGTGTTTAAAAAGCATAAGGTAGAGAAGCAACTCAACCCGATGCAAAAGGCGAAGAAAAAAGGAATTAAACCTTAAACGCCACCTAAAATCTAAAACCTAAAAGCCCTGCCTATCGAATGCGATGAGCAGGGCTTTTAAATTGGGGAAGAATAAGAATGGGGAGCAAGGCTTGATTGGTCCAAAAGATTTAGTAAGGTTCCGCTTCGCGGAGGACGTAATTCATTTGTCGTTCGTTCGACTCGTTGAGTTGTAAAATGCCTTTAAAGGTGAGATAGGCATCAGTACGATAGCGTTTTAGATGCTGCGCTTGAATTTGGAGGCTGACTACGGTTTCGGGCCCGGCCCCACCGCAAAAGAAACAAGAGGCATTGGGATTGCGCGACAACACATAACTCGTGCCCATCGCATCAAGAGGAATCATATACCCCGACAAGACCACCTCATTGCCTTCCAAACTCGATACAATCTCTCCAAAATTGGCCGTGAGAATATCTATCCCCCAAGTCTCAGAATATTGAGCGTCAAAGCTTACATCAGCCAATATTTCCCAACCGAGAAATTCCTGGGCCTCCACCACCGGAACCTGTATCAGCAAGAAAAACAAACCAAACAAAGTATTGCGCCACATAGTTATTTTCTTTTCCAGCAAGTTAATCATTACACCTACAAATTACCGTATTTTAAGACTTCTTAACACCTCTTCCTCCTTTAGCCGCCTTTTATAGAAGAGGAATTTTAATAATGTGGATTTTTTTTCTTTCTTTATACATTCGAAGAGATCTGAACTTAAAACCAACTACACGTGGACACAGCTGTAAACTTTTCTAACCTCGACCTCGGGGTATTTATTACTTACCTAGTACTCATGATGGGCTTTGGAATCTGGATTGCCAGACGCAATCGAACCGAAGATTCCAGCGATTATTTCCTCGCCAGCAAATCCCTGCCTTGGTGGGCCGTGGGTGGTTCTTTGATCGCCTCCAATATATCTGCAGAGCAAATGATCGGTATGGCTGGTTCTGGTTTTGCGATCGGTTTAGCCATTTCTTCTTACGAGTTAATGGCCGCAGCTACGCTCATCGTCGTGGCCAAGTTCCTCCTCCCCCTCTTCCTAAAAAATAACATCTTTACCATGCCCCAGTTTTTGGAGCAACGCTTCGACGGACGCGTTCGTACCGGACTGGCCATCTTCTGGGTATTGCTATTCGTTTTTGTAAACATTACGGCCCTCTTCTACCTCGGTGGATTGGCTATCGAAAATATCATGGGATTGCCCCTAATGACGGCGGTTATCGGACTGGCGATTTATTCGGCTACCTTCTCCATCTTTGGTGGATTGAAAGCGGTAGTTTGGACGGATGTGGTGCAAGTGGTCGTGCTTATCGTTGGTGGTACCGTAGCGACCGTATTGATTCTAAATGCGCTTAGCGATGGGGAAGGCGTCTGGGCTGGATTGCAAATGCTATACGAAAAGGCCCCCGACAAATTTGATATGATCTTCACTCCTGATGCAACCTATACGGATATCGAAACAGGGGAAGAACTTTCCGCTTACGACCTCCTACCCGGTATGGGCGTTTTGATCGGTGGTATGTGGATCGCCAATTTGTATTACTGGGGTTTCAACCAATACATTATCCAAAGAGCGCTTGCGGCTAAAGATATCCGGGAAGCCCAAAAAGGAATGGTCTTCGCAGCTTTGATTAAGATTTTCATCCCTTTTATCGTAGTTATCCCCGGTATCGCGGCTTTTGTAATGGGCGCTGATATTACCAAGGCCGATCAAGCTTATCCTTGGGTCATCAACAATTATGTTTATACCGGCTTTAAGGGAATCGTAGTGGCAGCCATCGTGGCGGCAATCGGTTCTTCTTTGAGTTCGATGGTCAATAGTACTTCTACGATCTATACCCTAGATATTCATAAAAAGCTTTTCAGTCCCAATGCATCCGAGGCTCAGTTGGTGAAGATTGGTAAAATAACTTCCGCAGTGGCGATTGTAATTGGGGTAATCATGACCCCGGCTTTAGAAAGCTTTGGACAAATTTTCCAGTTCATTCAAGAATACACGGGTTTTATTAGCCCTGGTATTTTGGCCATCTTCCTTTTTGGTTTGTTTTGGAGAAAAACGACTACCAATGCCGCGCTTGCTGCGGTATTCTTGGCGATTCCCCTCTCCCTTGGCCTCAAAGCCTTTATTGGCGATATGGCCTTTATCCACCGGATGGGAATTAGCTTCCTCATCATTTCCTTAGTGATCGTAGCCATCTCGATGTTGGAAGGTGGAGGAAAAGATTCGGATAAAGCAGTCGATGCCCCCGCAGAATTATTCAAAACCAGTACCGTCTTTAATCTCACCAGCGTAATCGTCATCGGTTTGCTGGCAGTGATTTATGGTTTGTTCTGGTAATAACCCCAATTCAACATCATGAAATATTTCTCTTATCTGCTTCTACTCGCTCTAATTTTTACGGCCTGTCAACCAACGTCTACTGCTGAGGTAGAAGCTACGCCCACCGTCGAGGAAGCAGAAAAACCCAAGCCTACCTCCATCGCGGAGCAATTGGCCCAGCAACAATTAGATGCCTATAATCGCCGCGATATCGATGCCTTCCTCGTCCCCTATTCTGACTCGGTGAAGGTGTACAACAACATTACAGAATTTGGCTATCAAGGCAAAGAGAAAATGCGGGAAGGTTATATTGGTTTCTTTAGCAAACTCGATTCCCTTCACTGTGATGTGGTCAATCGGATTGTTACGGAAAATACGGTAATCGATCACGAAAAGCTTTATTTCAGAGCCCCCGGCCAACCCGCGCAAACAGGAGAAGCCATCGCGATTTATAAAATCGCTCACAATAAAATCCAAGAGGTTTACTTTGTTAACCCTTAGGCTTACGCCGACGAATCAAGCCTTCTTGAACCACCGAGGCCACTAAGGCACCGTCGCGCCGAAAGATATTGCCCCGCGCAAAGCCCCGGGCATTAGAAGCACTGGGGCTTTCCAAGGCATACAACAGCCATTCATCCATCCGAAACTCGCGATGAAACCACATCGCATGATCCAAACTGGCCAATTGCAATTCGCGGTAGCCTTCGATCTGATGCCGATGGGGCAAAAGTGCAGTTCCCAACAAATTGCTATCAGAGGCAAAGGCCAATAACTCCCGATGCCGGGTAAAATCCTTTCCCAAATCTCCTACGGCCCGTATCCAAACGTGGCGGTAGGGCTCATGCGCTACCTTGTCATCAAAAGCATAACTGCCCAAGGGAAAATCTTCCACCGGCCGAAATTCAATCGGCCGATTGCGTTGGTAGAAGCGAAAGGCATCGGACAACTCTTCGCCTCGTTTTTCGGAAAGCTCCGTATCACTCAGCAGGTCTTCGGGTGCCGCTACTTCCGGCATGGGAATTTGATGTTCCAAACCCTCTTGCTCTAATTGAAAGGAAGCAGAAAGATTAAAAATAGGGCGGCCTTTTTGAATCGCCACTACCCTACGCGTCGTAAAACTCCCTCCATCTCGAATCCGGTCGACTTCATAAACCACCGGATAATCAATATCGCCACGGAGGATAAAATAGGCATGGAGAGAATGACAACGCCGATCTGCAGGCACAGTCCGCGTAGCGGCTACCAGAGCTTGGGCCAATACCTGCCCCCCAAAGATGGCTCCCCAGGGCGTACGGTAGGTTTGACCACGAAAAATATTTTCTTCAATACTTTCCAGATCAAGTAGATCGACTAATTCGGAGATGTGCTTCATGAACGCAAAGGTAGGGTATCCCTAAAACAAATCTGATAAGTTGGTCAAAGTATTGATAATGTGGGTGGGCTGATAGCCGAAGGGATCGAGTACTTGGCCCTTTCGTTGTATCCAAACCGTAGACAGTCCTACTGCTCCCGCGCCAATCACATCAAAACTATTGCTCGACACCAACCAGGTATCGCTGCGATCTGCTCGCGTTTTTTGTACCAATAACTCGTATACTTCCGGTGCGGGTTTGAAGGTTCGTACCTCATCCACGCTCACCACTTGATCAAACCAAGCCCTAATCTGCGCTTGCTCAAACAAGGCGAGCAGATCCGATTTTTTACCATTAGAAAAAGCGAGGATTTCGTGGCCTTGCTCCCGCAATGCCTTTAAGGTAGGCACTACCCCTGGATAAGCGGGTAGTTTTCGATAAGCCGCACGAAGGCGATCTTGATCGGATTCGCTAAGCTGAGCAGCCAGAGCTTCGTTGGTATATTGCAGCGCTTGGTGGGTACATTCGGTAAAATGATTAAACTGCCCCATAGCTGCTTTGCGGAAGGAGTATTCCAATTGCTTGGTACGCCACAGCTGATTAAAAGCGGTGGCCCGCTCTCCCAGGATTTCTTCGAGAAGAGTTCCAATGGAGAGCGGGTCAATTAGAGTGCCATAAATATCAAAGGCGATGCTAGTAGTCATCTCCCAACGCGTCATTAATGGCACGTTCGGTATAGACCTTGGCTAGGTGGCTCCGGTATTCTTCTGAAGCGAAGTGATCGCCAAGTACCTCAACGCCATCTACGGCATGGGCCGCAGCGGCGGCGGCATCACCAGCGAAGGCCTCTTCAACGGCTTTGGCTCGGTAAGGAACATCCGAAACGCCCGTAATGCCAACCTGGATTTTACCCTCTTTCACTACTATGGCACAGCCCACTACAGCAAAGCGAGAGGCCGATTGGAAAAACTTATGGTAAACGCCTTGGTTACATTTCGGGAAGCGGATCGCAATGATGATTTCATTGTCGGCGAGCGCTGTGGTATAGATTCCTTCAAAGAAGTCATCCGCAGCGATGCTACGTTGGCCATTGGGGCCCATCACTTCAATAGTGGCTCGGGTAGCTAAAACCGTGGCCGGATAATCCGAAGCGGGATCGGCATGGGCCAAGCTGCCGCCGATGGTTCCCCGGTTACGGATTTGGATATCACCGATCATTCCGGCCGCCGAGGCCAGTACTCCCAAGTGGTTTTGCACCAACTCGGAAGTCATCAGATCGTGGTGAGTACAATTTGCTCCGATCACGAGGTCATCGCCATCTTCGACGATAGCGTTGAGTCCCGCAATCCCACTAATATCGATGAGGATAGCGGGGCGGTTCAGTCTCAGTTTAATGGCGGGGATCAAGCTGTGTCCTCCCGCGAGAAGTTTGGCATCGTAGCCGTGTTTTTCCAGCAAGCTCAAAGCTTCTTCGAGCGATGTCGCTTTATGATAATCAAATGAAGCTGGTATCATGGTGTTGTTTGATTTTTTTGATGATAAAAGAATGGACTAGCCCTGCATGGCTCTCCATACGCGTTCGGGCGTCAAAGGCATTTGGATATCTTTCACCCCATAAGGCGAGAGCGCATCCATAACGGCATTGACGATGGCCGGGGTAGCTCCGATGGCTCCCGCTTCTCCGGCACCTTTAACCCCAAGAGGGTTGTGCGGACAAGGCGTCGTTTTCCGATCGGTTTCGATAAAAGGTACATCATCAGCGCGAGGCATGGCGTAATCCATGTAAGACCCTGTGATCATTTGTCCATTATCATCATAAGCTACTCCTTCGAGCAAAGCCTGACCGATGCCTTGCACCACTCCGCCGTGGATTTGCCCATCCACAATCATCGGATTGATCACATTCCCTACATCATCACAAGCTACAAAGCGTTTGATGTCTACTTTTCCCGTATCCTTATCCACTTCCACTACGGCGATATGCGTACCGAAGGGGTAAGTAAAATTAGCGGGATCGTAGAAGCTAGAGAAATCCAGGCCGGGTTCCTCTCCTGCGGGGTAATCATGAGGCACATAAGCCGTCAGAGAAACATCACCAAAAGAAATCGACTTATCAGTTCCGCGTACGGTCCATTTTCCTTCCGCAAAATCCAAATCTTCCACCGCCGCTTCTAATTTATGCGCAGCAATTCGAGCGCCTTTATCAATCACCTTTTCCAAACTCTTAACGATGGCACTACCACCAACCGCTAAACTTCGCGAACCATAGGTTCCCATTCCAAATGCTACCTGCTCGGTATCACCGTGTAAAATATCTACATCATCCATTGGTATTCCCAGATGATCCGCCACAAATTGGGCATAAGCCGTTTCGTGTCCTTGCCCATGCGAATGCGAACCTGTAAATACGCTCACTTTTCCCGTAGGTTGTACTCGAACGTGACCAACTTCGTATAAACCAGCCCGAGCACCAAGTGCTCCTACTACCGCCGAAGGTGCAATTCCACATCCTTCGATATACGTTGAGAAACCAATACCGAGCAATTTACCATTTTCGCGTGCGGCGGCTTGTTCCTTACGGAAATCTTCATAACCCACCATCTCCAAAGCGCGATCAAGCGTGGCGTGATAATCCCCACTATCGTATTGCAGGGCAACTTGAGTTTGGTAACCGGGTTGCTCTACCCCATCAAAAGGAGGAATAAAGTTGAGTTTACGCAAAGCTACTGGATCAATTTTCATTTCCAGAGCGGCGGTATCCATCAAGTGTTCCAAGATATAAGTCATCTCGGGTCGTCCGGCACCGCGATAGGCATCTACACAATTGGTATTGGTAAATACAGCGGTAACATCAATATTGATCAAGGGAGTGGTATAACATCCCTGAGCTAGCGTGCCGTGCAAGTAAGTGGGGCAGGCTGTCGAGAAAGTTGAAAGGTAGGCGCCCATATTGGCTTCGGAATGTACCCGCATCGCCACAATTTTACCCGCATCATCAAAGCCCATTTCGGCAGTGGTTACATAATCACGTCCGTGAGCATCGGTGAGAAAAGCCTCACTACGATCAGAGGTCCAGCGAACGGGGCGACCGATTTGCTTAGAAGCCCAGGTAACCAATGCTTCTTCGGTGTAGTGGTAAATTTTACTTCCAAAACCACCACCTACATCATGGCTCACCACTCGTACCTTATGCTCGGGAATACCGAGGGCAAAAGCACACATCAATAAGCGAATCAGGTGAGGGTTTTGGGTACTGGTATAAAGCGTCCACTTATCGGAATTGCTATCGTAATCAGCCAAGTAAGACCGGGGTTCGATTGCATTAGGCGCTAAGCGTTGATTTTTAAATTCTAATTTGGTGATGTGGTGAGCAGCATCCATTGCCGCGTTCACATCCGCCTTGGGATTACCAATTTCCCAATCGAAGACGATATTATTAGGAGCGTCCGCATGAATCTGAGGTGCTCCATCTTGAATGGCTTCCCGAGGGTCGGTTACCGAAGGCAAATCTTCGTAATCCACCTCAACCAGTTCAGCGGCGTCACGAGCTTCTGCCAAGCTCTCTGCGATAACGACAGCCACAGCTTCTCCTAGGTGATTTACCTTTTCGCTCACCAAGAGAGGGTGAGGCGGCTCTTTCATGGTATCACCATTTTTAAAATTGACTTGCCAGCCACAGGGTACGCTGTATTGGCCACAGTCTTTGCCGGTAAAAACAGCTACTACTCCCGCAGCTTCAGCAGCGGCCGAAGTATCGATGCTCAATATCTTGGCATGAGCGTAGGGACTGCGAACGAAGGCCACGTGGGTCATCCCGGGCAGTACGATATCGTCGGTATATTTTCCTTTGCCAGTCAGGAAGCGATTATCCTCCCGGCGTTTGATGGGTTGTCCAATGTATTTGGTCATGAGGGAATTATTTTAGGGAGTCAGCGGCATGCTGAATAGATTTAACAATATTGTGATAGCCTGTACAACGGCAGAAGTTTCCTTCGAGGCCGTGGCGGATTTCCATTTCACTGGGATTTGGATTGCGCTTGAGGATATCGGCGGCGGTCATTACCATACCGGGGGTGCAGAAACCGCATTGGAGGCCGTGGTGTTCTTTAAAAGCTTCTTGAATAGGATGAAGTTCACCATTGGTAGCCATCCCTTCGATGGTGGTGATTTCGCTACCATTAGCTTGCACGGCGAGAATGGTGCAGGATTTGACCGCGTCACCATCGAGGGTGATGGTACAGGCTCCACAGCTACTGGTGTCGCAGCCGATGTGGGTCCCTGTGAGGCGGAGGTTTTCCCGAAGGAATTCGGCCAGGGTGGTCATGGGGCTGACGTCGTGGCTACTAGATTTTCCATTGACGGTTACAGTTATTTCCATGGTTTAGGAAAGAGTTTTAAATTTAGGAATTAGGTTGAGTGATGTCTTGTTGATCTTGTTTTTTCAGTTGTTGGACCTCCTGCTCTAGTTTCTTAAAAACTTGGCGAGAAAGCGTATTGAGTACGCCACCGAGGATGCGTTGGCCCATGCGGGCAATTGTTCCCGATAGCTTGGCCGTGCCATTAAAGCTAAGTTCGGTGACCTCTTCCGATTGTGGGGTCAATTCGATCTTAATTTCCGATTCGGCATTGCCAATTTTACTTTTGAGGTTAAAAGCGAGGGTCATACTTTTTTCCTCGTCTTTCTCCCTTACTTCTAAATCTCCGGCAAAAGAACCACGAACCGGACCAATACTAATATCGGAGATGGCTTTATATTGATCGGGGCCCGTCAATTCCAGGCGACTGACACCGGGAGTAATTCGAGCGAGAACAATGGGATCTTGTAATAAAGGCCAGATAACGGCGGGTTTAGCGGAGATAGCGTGTTTTCCTTTGAGATTCATTTAACAAACAAAATTTAAGGCAAGTAATTGAGTCAGGTAATATAATAAAATTCCGTGGAAGCCACTCATTATTGAAAATAATTATACCTCAGTGGGAGAGGAAAATGAAAGCTTCCAGACATTGAAGCAACCTTATAGAAAAAATGTAGTTTATTGCAGTAATGCAATCCTCTCTTGCAGGTAAGGAACAAGCGAGGAGTAAGTAAAAAACAGTGAATGAAATAATGATTGGAATGGACAAAATAGGGCTAGGTGTGGTAGGCATATTTAGTCTGATCGTAGTACTCTCTAGTTGTGGTCCTCAGGTGCCCGAATCCGACTTTTTCTTGGGCGGTATTCAAATCAATGAACCCGACCATAAGGATTGGGTGACCACTCTTCGTGATGTGGGAATGAATACGGTATCGGTTACGGTTTATGCCCGTCAAGGCATTTGGAACAGCGATAATATTTGGTGGGAAAAAGAAGAGCCCTACGTGGTAAAAGAAATCAAAGCTGCTAAGAAGGCCGGGATGAAGGTGGTATTGATTCCCCGAATTGCACTTGATCATTATTTCGCTGAAAATGCCTTCCTGTGGCATGGTATGACCATGCCCGCCACCGATAGCCTGGTAAACAACTGGTTCCACTGGTACGGCGTATTCCTGGATCGCTGGGCTAAAGTGGCAGAAGAACACGAAGTCGACGTCCTAGCCATCGGTAGCGAAATGCGGCTGCTTTCCGCCACCCGCCCGCTAGAGCAAATGCCCGCCTTAGAAACTTATTACCTTACTCCCAAAAAGCAGGAAGAATACATCGCCGACCGGATGGCCTTTAGCGAGCAAATTCCGCCAGAAGACTTATGGGTCAGGGGAAAAGAAGTCAACTACGCCTCCCTTGAAAAATATTTACGAGATGAAGTCGCTGCTAAAGTAGCCTGGGCCGAACAAGTTGCTTTTGCCGAATCAGCCGATCCACTTGCCGCCATCAACCAGCGCCGTGCCCATACCCTCCAAGCCTGGTATGAGCTAATCGCCAAGCTCCGCCTCTCCTATTCCGGTGCCCTCACCTATGCCGCCAATTTCGACAATTACCAAGAAGTACAATTCTGGGATAGCCTCGATTATATTGGTGTCAATGCCTATTTTAAACTCCGCGAAATCCATCCTCCCAATGATACCATCACTCCCTTTCAAGAAATTCGTCATTCGTGGGAACGCGTCTTTAGCGACCTGAGTGAGTTTCAGCTCGCGCAAGGATTGGATCATAAAGTCTTGTTTACGGAGCTAGGGTATATCTATCGTCAAAATTGCACCTTGATGCCTTGGGAAGGCTTTGGTTTTTCTATTGCCGAAGCACAGGGGGAAAAAGAGCTTTTGGTTTGGTCGCAGCAAAAACCCGACCTGGAGGAAAGGGCCTGGGCCGTACAAGCCTTGTGCGAGATCAATCAGCAATACGACCTCTTGCGCGGAATTTTATATTGGAAACTCACCACCAAAGACTATCATCTGCCTTATGAACCCTTTGGCCTGCACATCAAGCGGCAAGATGAAGATCCCTTGCAAAGCGCTCTGCTCGATTTTTTGAAACCCACGGAAATTCCCCTTGTGGAACAGGAATTATAGTTTGTATGAAGTCCCAAATGATCAAAAATGTCCATTTATCTCCCAAAAAGTCTAGCGCATACATAACTAGGGGATGTCTGAATCAGGGTTTACAGCTTGCGCAATACCGCTTCTAAACTCTCTAAATTATGCGCTGCGGCAAAAACATCGACATGGGGAAGCGCCACTTGTAGCCCCGTAACTTCTGGCTGATAGTCGGGGTTACCCGCCAAGGGATTTAGCCAAATTACTTTCTTGCTCCGTTTCTTAATCTGCCGCATCGCCTTTTGTAGCACTTCGGGTTCTCCGGTATCCCAGCCATCGCTGAGGATGAGTACGACCGTTTTTTTATTGAGCAGTTGCCAAGCGTGTTTATCGGTAAACTGTTGGAAACAAAAGCCAATTTGGGTGCCTCCTGACCATTGGGGAACGCGCTCACTGATGAGGTCGAAGGCCTTGGAAAAATCGTGGTAATCTAGGATTTCGGTAACTCGGTGTAGCGCGGTGCTAAACACAAAGGTCTCGATTTTATCATAGGCATTTTGAAAGGCGTAAATGAGGTATACGAAAAATCGGCTGTACAAATCCATTGATTTGCTGACGTCGCAGAGGAGCACCAATCGGAGCTTACGGTCTTTCTTTTCGCTAAATCGCAATTGTTGCAAACTGGTTCCTTGTCGGAGGTTGGCGCGAAAAGTACGTTTGAGGTCAAGTTGACGAGCGCGTTTGCTGGCTTTGCTCAATCGACTCTTTTGATGAGTCAGTCGGCGAGCCAATCGCTGGAGCAAACGCATTACGAGTCGGAGTTCCTCTTCGGTCATTTTCCCAAAATCCTTATGCCCTAGTGTTTCAATCCCGCTATAAGCCGCTAGCTCGGCCTCCTCTTCCGGTTCTTTACCATACAGCCAATTTTTTAGGGATTCGAAGGAACCCTGCTGGTTCGACTTGGGATTGGGTTTAGACTTCCCTTGTTCGAGCATTTCCTTGGTTTTGGAATCTACGGCTCGGTCTAGCTCTTTCCAGAAGTCGGCATAATGGGCATCGAAATGCTGGTGTTGAAATTTATTTTTGACCAATACTGCTCGGAGGGCTTTGCGAAATTGTAGCTTATCGCCAATGTCGATCCATCCGAGGGCATGGAGGGCATCGGCTTCTTCGACAGGGCCGAGGCCAAAGCCTTGTCGGCGCAGGTAGCGACAAAAGAGTACGATATTGGCCGATAGTTCGGTATGGCGTTGGACGAGCATGAGGGAAAATATTAAATATCCATCAAAATAACGAATCCATTATTTTACTACCTTTAGTAATGGAAGTAAGCAACAAAAATAAAATAAGTTTTAGCTTTCTGGCGTCCTTCAAAAATCACTCATGACCAAACCTAGTAAACTCCCTTGGATACGCACTGGTTATACGCTTTTCGCTACGGAAGGGCCGGCGGGCTTAAAGGTGGAGGTGATGGCGCGAAAGGTCAATAAAAGTAAATCTTCGTTTTACCATCACTTTGCGGATTTGGAGGTTTTTACAGAAATTTTGCTCCAGTATCATTTGGAACGTGCTCAAATCATTGCCCAACAGGAAAGCGAATGTCAGCAAGTGGTCCCAGACTTATTGGAGGTATTGGTAACCGTAAAAGAAGATTTATTTTTCAATCGCCAATTGCGGATCAATCGGAATGTTCCAGCGTTTCGGACTTGTTTTGAAAAGGCCAGTATGCAAGTGGGCGGAGCCATTCTGGATATCTGGGCCGTTGAGTTGGGATTAAATCAAAATGCTCACCTCGCCCAATTGGTGCTCAACCTCAGCCTCGAAAACTTTTACCTCCAAATCACTCCCGAAACCTTGACCTACGACTGGCTCTACCAATATATCCAAAGCCTCAAAACCATGGTCAAGGAATTCAAAAAGCAAAAGATCTAGGCGCCCTGCCCTATTACTGCCACTCTCCTAGCCCATCCGAGATACGACCCCCGTTTTTTCCAATAGCTCCGACAGCGAATCCTGCGTCTGGCGAATGTCCTGCCAATCCTTGAGCACGACGCCCAAGGTCGCTTCGACGATGTCTTTTTCCAAATGATCCAAATGTAGAGCCGCCAAGGCACGCGCCCAATCCAGAGTCTCCGCTACTCCCGGCGTTTTTTCCAATTGCAATTGTCGCAGCTCCTGCATAAAAGTGCAAATCTGTGCGCCTAAGCGAGCATCAATTTCGGGTACTTTATTTCGTACAATCGCAATTTCCTTTTCCAAACTGGGGTAATCAATCCAAAGGTAGAGACAGCGGCGGCGCAGGGCCTCCGACAACTCCCGAGTACGATTGCCCGTCAGGATTACGTGGGGCTGGCTACTGGCCTTAATGGTACCAATTTCGGGAATAGTGATTTGCCAATCGGATAAGACTTCGAGTAAAAAGCTTTCGAATTCTTCATCGGCCCGGTCGACCTCATCGATTAGTAAAACGGGGCGCTGCTCTGGATTTTCGGAATAGGTGATGGCTTGCAGGATGGGTCGACGAAGGAGAAATTTCTCGGCAAAGATCGTTTGCTCCAGGTCTTCCATCTTTTTGGATTCGCGTTCTGCCATTTTGAGGAATAGCAGTTGATGCTGATAATTCCATTCGTAAAGGGCGTGGGTGGCGTCGAGGCCTTCATAGCATTGGAGCCGGATCAGCTCGGTGTGAAGGGCCTGGGACATCACCTTGGCAATTTCCGTTTTTCCCACTCCTGCCGGGCCTTCCACCAAAAGTGGTTTCCCCAATTGGAGCGACAAAAAGACCGACATGGCAATCGCATCTTCGGAAATATAGCCTTGTTCGGCAAGCATCTGGGAAATATCAGAAAGAGGAGGCAGCGGCATGTAATTTGAATTTTACTCCGCTTAAGATACACGATGTGCAGGGACTTTTCCAAATAAAAAAGTCGCTCAACCTGCCTGGCTTCGGCTGAGCGACTTAAAATTTCTTCGGACGTTCGGATTCCGAAAGAGAGCGTAAAGCATAAACTTAATTTACTAAGGCATAATTGGTCTATCCTTGTTAGTCCAGGATAATAGATCAAAAATGTTTCGACAAATTACCACAGTTCCTTTGCCCCTACAATAGCTCAATGTGGTAGTTGCCAAAATCACTATAAATAGTGATGCCTTACAAAGCTCAAAGGATATCGTACTTAAGGGCAAATTTTACCAAACCAATAGTCGACTTTGACTTGGTTTTGCGCAGTAGGTTTTTACGATGAGTTTCTACGGTATTTTTACTGATAAACAGTTCGCGCGCTACTTCTTCCCCGGTATATTCCATGGCCAGCAACTTGAGGATTTGGATCTCGCGCTTGGTCAGCGATACGGGATGAACCGCCACGCTACTACCCGGATCGGCCGGGCCCATCTTCCGGAGTTTTTCCTTGATGGCAGGGCTAAAATAAGAACCGCCCGAGTCGATAATCCGAATGGCCTTGATCATTTCTTCTTTCGATGCTGCTTTGACGACGTAGCTTTCGATACCCATTTTCCAGATTTCATGAATCAGTCGCCGCTCATCATGTGTCGATAAGATCAAGATATCTACGTCGGGGTATTTTTCGATAATCGTCCTGGCCGCTTGTATTCCATCGAGCACGGGCATGCTGATATCGAGTAATACGATATCCGGTTGGCACCCAGTGGCTAATTGTTCCAGTAAAATAGCCCCATTGAGTGCTTCGCTAATGATTTCGATATCCGGGACGCCTTCCAGGAGCGCTTTGATACCGTCGATAATAATTTGATGATCGTCCGCAATCGCGATTCGGATGGCACGCGCAGAGGGTTCCATAAGTAAAATTTGAATGGTTGAATCAATTGGTTTTGAACAAACTGCCTAAGATGTCGCCATTTCCGGTTTGGGAAATGGAACATCCAAAATAACCGTAGTGCCAATGCCGATGGTACTATCAATCTCTAAGGTACCATTAAAATGTTCAACCCGCGATTTTATATTACTTAAGCCCATTCCCATATTGGCATTTTGGGGATGATAATCAAAGCCTCGTCCATTATCCTCCACAATGAGATTAAAGCTTTCGCCATCGTGTTCGGTAAGTTGGATACTAACTTCGGAAGCTTCCGAATGACGGATGATGTTTTTCATGAGTTCCTCGACCGTACGATAGAGCGATAGTTCTAATTTTTCCGGCAAACGATCCTCCATCCCGTAGACACTGATGTGGATGTGTAGCTCTTCGGTCTCCATTCGATCTTTGAGGGAATGAAGGGCTGCAGGTAATCCAAACTTGGAAAGCGTAGGTGGTATCAATTGATAAGCTAAGTCCTGATTGTAGGTGATGGCCTCATCGAGTAGTAAAAGGTTTTTGGTCAGTAGGTGTTGCTTTTTAGGCAAGCTATTTTCATTGTTGGTTTTAAAATGCTCCAGGTTCATGCGCAGGGCGGCCAGCTTACTTCCCATGCTATCGTGTAGGGCATCGGCAATCCGTTTGCGCTCCACTTCCTGCCCAGCAGCGTGGGCATTATTGGCGCGAATTTCATTATCCTTGATGAGCAATTCATTAACCTTTAGCAGCTCGCGGTGGCGATGTTGTACTCGCTGGCGAAAAAGGACTATCCCCAGCCCCAGCAAACCGACCAGACTGAGGAGCAACATATTCCGATTGCGAAAAGTAGCTGCCTCTGCCTTTGATTTGGCGGCATCTCTTTCCGCCACCTTCTTTTCATGCCCCGAGAGCAAACTCGAAAGTGCTGCCGCTCGCTGAATAGAAATAAAGCTATCCCTTTCGGTATAACTCTTTTTTAGATGCTGGTAAGCCTGGTCCCAATCCTCCTGCCCAGAATGAACCAAGGAAAGCCCCAGGTGGGACTTGGCCAGTAGCTTGTGGTCTTTGGCTTCTTGAGCAATATCCATGGAGCGGGTAAAAAGGGCTTCGCTATTCACCCAATCTTTACGCCGCAGATATACCCCACCCATGCTGTGGTATTCATACGACAGGTCATTCGGCTGGCCTTGGTTTACTTCGGTTTTGATGTTGAGGCATTCTTGAAAATAACGTCCGGCTTTCTCCACATTTCCCAGCCGCTGTTCTACGCTTACCAGGCCGTTGAGCACCATTGCATAATAGCGTTGGTAGTTCGGCAGGTCACGATAGGCGGCTTTAGCCTTTTCGAGCCAAAGGAGGGAGGCTTCGTATTGTTTGCGACGTGCTAAAAATATTCCGTAGCTGTAATAAGCATTGCCCAATTGATGGGCGGGACTAGCAAAATTTTCTTGTCGGCGAATCACCTGACGAAAGAGACTATCCGCAGCGTCTATTTTACCCATTGCTGCTTCCTGACGAGCGATGGCCAGGCTAAAAGAAAAATCTAAGGAGCTTAAGTTGTGCTCCGAGGCGTACTGAGCGCCTTTGAGGTACCATTCCAAGCCAGCTTCCCGGCTGCTATTTCTAAGCTTTACATTACCTACCTGTAGGTATACTTGCCCTAGGAGTTCGATCTGTTGACTATCGCGTTGGAGCGGAGGAATAATTTCTAGGACATCGAGTGCAATTTGTAGTAGGCTATCCGCACTTTGGTATTTCCTATTGGCGGAAGCGATGGAGGCCAGACATTTACAGCTCCGACCAATACCCAATTGGTAATCGATTTCTTGGGAAGAACGCAAAGCATCTTCGCCCAAAATTTGGGCTAGTCCAGCGTTATCTACCCTTTCATTCCAACAGGTATTGGTCAGGCTATCAATATTGGCGCGACGCGAGGGGTGATCCTCCACGTTGAGCTTGCTTTGTATCAAGGAGCAGGAGCTCATCAGCAGGATGCCGATGAGAAGGCCAGATAGGCGAGCGCCTACTCCGGGACATCGGTTTTTAACATGCATATTTAAAAGTGTTTTTTTGAGCGTAGCGTTAGCTTTAATTTACGGCTTTTTATTGTGTTTATCTGTGTTTTTTATGTTGTCATTTGATTTTGAAGGGTGAATAAATATTAATTTAATTAATGCAATTTGCGACTGATGTGGGTTATGATTAATCGCAATTTGAAGTAATTAGGATTTCATTGGGTTCTCAATGGGCATCTCGTCAAATTCGATCACGTCCTCATCTTCACCGCCATTATCCCGACGCAAAAGAATTTTGACACGTAGTTTTCCATTATCTACTTCGGAACAGAAGATGTTTCCAAAACATTCTTTAGTAGCAATAGACTCATCACTCACTTCACATTCGGCTTCGACCTTATAAACTTTGAAACCATCATCGGCATACCCTAAATTGGTAACCGTAATTCCTGAATAAGATCTAGATCCGTCTGGGTTTTCAACAACTGATCCATCATTATCGACGCTATAATACTCATTGTCCTCCTCACGGAATCGCATTAAACAAAAATGAAAACGTTGGACCAGGTCCTCCCGATACTTTTCCGATCGGGCGATATAGGCAAATCTTTGCCCATTTGAGTTTGGCATAGTTAAAAATTAAGTTGGTTAAAAAATTAGTTTCGTATTGTGTGTGAGTTGATAAGTATTAGTTTAGTTAGGTGCGAGATGACGGAGAAAGTATTAAGCCCAGAAAACGCTAGTTCGGTATCGCAACTCCGTCAGGCTGCTCAGAGCAGGTAAATCCCTCGCTGTTCGAAGCTGTCATACAGTTGTTGTTTAATATCATCCGAGGGGACCTTTCCACAACCGGGTAGGACAAACTCTAGATCATCGATGGTATCGTACATTACGGAAGCCATTCTTCGGAAGCTCAGCACTTCCTCTTCTTGGGTTCGGAAGAGAGAAATCAAAATTAGATCGGTGAGGTAGCGACCAATAATATGAATGGTTTCGGCTTGGCTATAACTATCCGGGTGGGAATAACTTTGATATAGCTGATTGAGAAATTCGTAGAAGGCGGTTGAAAACAAAGCTCCAAACTGATACGCGGTCAGATCTTTTCTGTTGACTAGATCTTCATAGCGGAGGGCAACATCAGGATTCAGGTCTCTCAATCCTTTTAGAGCATGTTGCAAATGGCATAGTCCTTCGCCAATCTGACTAAGAAAGTTTTTGCTACTTAAATCGCCCTTGGTAACGGCGATCAAGGCCTGGCAAACATCTAGCTGATGGAGCAGGCTAAGCAGACAGGTGAGGTCACAAAAGGCCTCTTCTAAGGCATAGGTTTCGCGGTCTTTTTCTTTATTCCAATGCTTTCTGCGCAAAGCCGTAAAAACAGCATGCCCGGTTTCGTGGGCAATGGCATCAAAATTTCGACAGGAATAATGGTATTTACCATCGATTTGGTAGCGTCCTAAATCTATACAGTTGATATTAGTATCAAAATTAAAGCTATACTGAGCAATGGGCATGTTTTGGTCAAAGGCATAGGCATCGATCCTCAACTTACCTCCCCAAGCCTCGATTAAATTAAAATTATATCCTTGGAGTAAGGAGTCATTGGTTTTAAAAGATCGTTGGAACATCGTCAATACCAAACGCGCCACCGCATAAGAATTGACCATATCAAACTTTCTAATCAACTCGGTTTCCGCATTGACATCTTTGGGGTTATAAACATTAATACTCGATTCACTTTTATGATCAATCGCGGCCTCGATTAGCTTTACATTCTTTTGGTTCAAAAAATCTGTTTCTGCCCAATTCACTGATTCCCTCACTCGAACATTTTCGATGAGGTCATCCTTAGGGCCATTTTCTAAGTTTTTAGAGTAAATAAATACAGGGCGTAATCCGGGAAATTCAATTGAGCTCGTTTGTTGTAATAAAAGTACAGATTGAGAATGACGGAGTATTTTCATATGGGGTCAGCAGATTTAAAATTGTTTATGATTCACATAACCCAATTTCACTCCTTTATCTAACTCCTTCAATCACCGATATAAGGAGATCAAAAAATCACTATTTATAGTGAGGGCTTTGTTAAATCATTGTTTCTACGGAGTACATTTCCACATATATGCTGATTTGGGGCAATACCCACACGGGCGATCTTTGTAGCCGTACAATTTTTTTGACCAAATGACGAAAACTATGCGCTTTCTGCTACTCCTCAGCCTACTCCCCCTGTGCTGGTCCAGCCTCCAGGGGCAAGAGCAAATCCAATGGCAAACCAAACAAGGCTCCGGCTTCTCGCTAGGCCAAGCCTTTAGCGACATCTCCGTCCAGGTGACCCTGGGCCCCAGCGTCGCCCTACCGCTCGGCGATACCATTCAAGCACTGCGCCAAAGCCTCGACGACTTCGGCCGGAGTATCGATAGCAGTACCTATCAATTCCGGGGTCAACTGCTCCCAGATATTCACTTTCACCTAGGCGTCCAAGTTCAGATTCCACTCCTCGAATGGCTACAAATCCAAACGGGGTTCCAATACCAACGGCGAGGCTATCAGCTCCATTCCGACCTCGACTTTAGCGATCCAGAATTTCAATACGACGAGTTTTTTAAAGTCCGACAAAGCCTCCGGGTACACTACCTCGAATGGCCCTTTTTAGCCGAACTCCGGCGGCCACAGGGGAATGGCAATTGGCGGGCTCTGGCAGGCTTCTCTTTTGGCTTTCCCATTGCTCAAAACAGCAATAAGATCACTGCCAAAATCAGCAAAGACCTCATTATCAATGGAGAAACGGTGGAAGAAGAAAGCTATCCCTTTCAAGAGGAAGAATGGCTACTGACGGACCAGTTGCGCAGCTTGCTTAGTGCAAATCTTGGTTTGCGTTGGCAAGGAGCCGGGCCTTGGGGAGCTCAACTATTGGCTCAATACAGCAATCGACTGTGGAAACAAGACGGTCGGGTCAAAAACCTCAACCTAAATGTGGGACTCGTATATCGTATCCGCTAAAACTATGAAAACCTATTCCTTTACCTTCACTTCAATCCAAGCCATGAATTCTTCTAGCCTGCAAATCGCCTTTCTATTTTTCCTCAGCTTTTCCCTCAGTTGGAGCAGTTGTAAAAAAGAAGAAGTAGACCTTCGCCGCGAATACATTCGCCCCATCGACCCTAGTACGGAACCCGATCGTTTGTGTCGTCACTTGGGAATTACGGGGACTAATCTGGATGGGGTAATGCCTGTAGCCACCAACACCCAAGCCGTCCGTATCACCAATGCTCAATCTTCGGCATTGGTCTCTAAGGGCGCAACACTCTACATCCCCTTCACCTTTGTCAACGACAATCCACTCGGAGGAATTTACCTTCAGGTGGTAGGCGCCGCTAATTATTGGAATATTCCTTTTGCCACCCTCCCCACAGGAGATAGCTATGTCTTCCCGGTCAATATCCCAGACTATGTATTGGTGGGCAATTTTGGAATGAACTATTCGCTTTATGACGACAATGGCAATGTCAGCTCGCCCAGCAGTTTATTCACTAAGGTGGCTCCTGTGGAAGCAGCTTGCTCTGGTGGTATGAATTATCACGAATCGGGATCGGAGGGTTTGACCGTCCGGCGGATCGAATTGGGCGACGAGGCAGGAACTGTCAATATTACCTATCAAATGTATTCTCTCCCCGACCGTTTGGACATTGAATACAATAAGGAGTGGGTTGCTTCTACTGCACCAAAGCCACTGAGTCAGGGAGCAACGCCTCCATCGAGCGTTTGCTTTGATGGCACGGAAGGCTATGTATCGGGATCAAAAATATTAAGCTTTGAATATGATCCACAGGTAAGCACGGAGTTTTTAATTTACATGTATGGTTGTTATGGCGCTACCGCCTGGGATTTTTGGATCGATTGTCCTTCAAGCGGTGCGGCTGATTGCCCGGTGGATATTCCATTTCCCCAACTCACGCCCGTAGAAGTTACCATGCCTGCCAATCATGAAGGTCGCTTTGATACCGGTATTCAATTGCAAGATGGAGATTATGTATATGTGGAGGCCACCGGAGCGGTTCACCTTGATCTTGCCACGGCGCGTTTTACCGATCCGCGAGGATTATTATTTATCAATGATTCCTACAAAAAATATCCCGAGCTTAATTTTGGTCAACTTATCATGCGTTTGGGAACGCGTACTTTTCCTTGCGAAAAAATTGATTTAAAAAATAGCGATTGTAGTTATTTACCAGACGAATATTTCGCCCAATCAGAATT
>SPJL01029448.1_pt1 | contig 28991 bp, 13 predicted proteins | sample 3741751 | NCBI WGS metagenome assembly SPJL01 (sample SAMN10925998, study PRJNA522277) | cold seep metagenome | isolation source: Elba SIP-enriched marine methane seep metagenome, extraction at timepoint T3 | place: Italy: coast of Elba, Mediterranean Sea | reverse complement strand
TTTGTTTTCTCCATAGCAAGATGTGGACTACTTAAGGGGCGTTTAGTAACGATACACCTTGGGGAGAGAAATGAAAAACGGATGGAGCTTAAGTGTTAGGTTAAAATAAAGATACAAATCGCTATTTTTTTCGACTACAACTACTCCTTTTATTCCGTACAATGTTTACCTTTCCATCGATTTACTCATCATCTATTTTGCGGAAGTGCTTTCTTATTTCATCATACACTTTAAAAAAATTGTCATGAACAAGAAAGTCAATCCACTTAGCCTACCTTCCAAAAAGAACAAAGTCCAAGTATTGCAAGACCAGCAATTGGATCGCCTCAAAGGCGGTGCTAACCCTTGGTTAGACGGAGAATAGTATCTCCCTTCATCATTATTGCGAAAGTGCTTTCTTATTTCATTAACACTTTAATAAAATGTCATGAAGAAGAAAGTCCATCTACTCCAGTTAATTTCTGAAAAAAACAAAACCCAATTACTATCTGACGAACAGCTGGATCGTCTTAAAGGTGGTGCTAGTCCTTGGCTAGAAGAGGAATAGTATCCACTTGATTATTAATTGCAGTTGTTGGAGCGGTGAATCTTCATCGCTCCTTAATATTTTGGCTGGAGAAAATTTTACTCCGTAATTTTAATCGCTTTACTTTCTACCTCGTAGCTTTCGTCGGTTGATAAGTCTACATTTACCTTTACCTGAAAATCTTCGCTAGCCTCGGGTGCTTTCTGAAGTTCTAGGAAGAGGTATTGCGACATAATGGTTAAGGTATCCCGATTCAAAAATTCACTGATTTCAATGGCCTCACTATCGTTGAGGCTTTTTATTTTGAATAAATCAGTAATGGTATCGTTAGCCGCATATTGATCGTCAAAATCATTGAGGGTAATGATGCTCAGATTTTCCAAGACCTCTTCTTGCGAGCCTCGAAAGCCATTTTCGATGCAGGTACAGGCCAAGGCACTATTCATCAAGGAAAAATTCCAATGCTGATGAGGCTCGGGTGTTTCCTCAATTGAGGAATGATAATCGACCAGAAATTGGAGGGTTATGTTATTATAGTCATCGAAAGCAACGCTTTCTCCGCTTTGAACTTCGATTTGACAACAGTCGCCTACACGCACATAATGCTCTAGTTCGATTTCTTGAATGTCAAAATATTCTCCCAAGAGGGTAGGGCAGTTACAACTGGTCTCGTCGTCGATGTCGCAATTTTGAAAACTGATGCTAAAGCCAATGGCCAATAGGAAGGTTAATGCAATAGTCTTGTACTTCATGTCTCGGTGTTTTAATGGCGTTGTTTCACCAAAAAGCTAACGCCCCACCGAAGTCAATTGCTGCGTTTCCCCCTGTACCTTCTTGCGTTTAAATTCGGTAGGCTTCTCGTTCTCGACTTTTTTGAAACAACTGCAAAAGTACTCATAAGAATTAAAGCCACAACGATAAGCAACCTCTTTAAGATTAATCTGGTTCTTAAGGATCAAGATTTTGGCTTGTTTGATACGCTCTCTCAACATATAGTCGACGGGGGAAAGGCCCGTTGAATTTTTAAACCGCTTGAAAAAGGTGGTCAGACCGACCCCCGAAACCTGGGCCAATTGCTCTACGCTAATCTTTTGCCCCAAATGACTACGGATATAGGCAATGCTCCGCTGAATGTCGCGATCCTCCACCGTTTGCTCAAAATTATGCTTCAACAAATGCAGCCCATCGGTTTGGAAAACCCTCAATAGTAATTCCTTGAGCAATAAAGTACCAATCATCTGATTGCTACGGGTGTTTTCTTGCAAACGGTGTTCGTAAAGCCGAATAAAGGAGTCGATCAATCTTTTATCATTAGAAAAAAAATAGCGCAGGTCGGGGTTACTGCCTCGTGGTAGGAAAAGGTCCTCATTTTCCTCCTTATAGAAGACTTCCTCGTAATACTGACTCAAAAAATCGGGATCGAGGTTTAGGACCAAGCATTTGGTCGGATTGTCAAAAGTGGCATTGGGAATATGAACGGTATGCAGATTTTTACTCTCCGGGATGAAAAAAGTGCCCGGAAAAAATTCAAACCGCAAATTATCGGTAATAATCGTCTTATGCCCGGAGAACATCAAGGTCAGCGTGCTTTGTTCAAAGTAGAATTTGATATCGCGACAGGCACAATTGGTCTCGTAGACGGATAATTTTCCATGCTCTAAGGAGTAGTCGGTCCCTCTTTCAATAAATTTTTCGATCATGACACTTGAAATATACTATGACTTAGATTAACTATTCTTCAATATCGGTAAATAAAAATTCAATTTGACGAAGAATGATTGATTTTTAATTAAAAATGCAGAATAATATATTTTTTCATTGCTAAGGTGCAATATTTTTCAACTGTTTTGAAAATCATCGCAAATCTTAGTATAATGAATACCTACTCTTTTACCATTAATGGCGAAGCCATTTCATCCCCCCAAAGTTTTGAAGTAAAGAATCCTGCAACGGGCGAATTGCTCGGCTATGCTCCCCTCGCCAATGCTGATCAAGTCGATCAGGCGGTGGCCACCGCCAAGGCTAGCCAAATTGCCTGGGCCGCTAAATCGGAGGAAGAACGCAAATCCATCCTGATGCAAGTGGCACAAGTGCTGACGGATAATACCGAATACTTGGCCCATTGGATTACCAAAGAACAAGGAAAACCCCTCGCCGGACCCGGCTCTCTCTTTGAAATGCAGGCCTGCGTAGGTTGGACTCAAGTACCAGCCTCGCTCGATCTTCCGGTCGAAGTAGTCTTTGAAGACGATAGCCGTCGGGATGAGCTACACCGCAAACCCATCGGAGTAGTGGCCGCCATTGCCCCTTGGAACTGGCCCCTAATGATCGCCATCTGGCAAATTATTCCTGCCCTACGCGCCGGAAATACGGTAGTGATCAAACCATCGGAATACACGACTATCGGAACCCTCGAAATGGTCCGTTTGATGAACACGGTATTACCTGCCGGAGTACTCAACTCGGTATCGGGAGCTGGCAATATCGGTGCTATGTTGGTGGAACATCAAGATGTGGATAAGATCATGTTTACAGGAAGCACGGGTACCGCTCGCAAAATCATCGAAGCTTCGGGAGGCAATATGACGCGGCTGACGCTCGAATGTGGTGGTAATGATCCTGCCGTTATCCTACCGGGTACCGATATGTCGACCAAGGCTGGCGATCTCTTTTGGGGATCTTTTATCAATATGGGCCAAACTTGCGCCTGCGCCAAACGCCTCTACGTCCACGAGGATGATTACGATAGCGTAGTGGCTGCTTTGGATGCTGTGGCCGGACAAATGCCGATGGGCAATGGCATGGAAGAAGGAATCGTACTCGGCCCCATTCAAAATCAAATGCAGTTTGATAAGGTCAATGACTTGGTAGAAGATGCCAAAGCCAATGGGGCCAGTATTATCCGTGGAGGCCAAGCGATAGAAGGGGTTGGCTATTTTTATCCCATCACTTTGGTCGGAGATATTGATAATGGGAGCCGTTTGGTAGATGAGGAGCAATTTGGTCCGGTACTCCCCATTATTAAATACCGCGATTTGGACGAAGCGATTGGCAAGGCCAATGATACCCGCACTGGACTCGGTGCTTCGGTATGGGGAGATGATTTGGAAGAAGCGGCCCGGGTGGCCTCCCGAATTGAAGCAGGTACGGTATGGGTAAATCAACACGGGGCCATTCACCCAATGGTGCCATTTGGTGGAGTTAAAGACTCAGGATACGGAGTAGAGTTTGGGGTAGAAGGTTTAAAATCCGTTACCCAACCTCAAATCATTAGCATCAAAAAAGCCGTTCCGGCGGAAGCTTAATACCTTTTTGACCTTTCCTCAAGCTAGCATTTCTTCACCAAAAAAATCAATCATGACCTACGACTATATCATTATCGGTGCCGGCTCGGCTGGTTGCGTTCTGGCGAATCGTCTTTCTGCTAATCCTTCTACTAAGGTACTCCTGCTCGAAGCCGGGAGCCCGGATGATGATCCCAATATTCACGCCCCGGCAGGCTGGCCCGCAACCTGGCAGACCGAACGCGATTGGGCCTATATGACCATTCCGCAAAAGCATGCGGGTAATACACCGCGCTACTGGCCCCGAGGCAAAACCCTAGGAGGAAGCAGTAGCATCAACGGAATGATTTATATCCGTGGCCATCATTCGGATTATGACAATTGGGCTTATCAAGGTTGCCAAGGCTGGGATTACCAAAGCGTGTTACCCTATTTCAAAAAATCAGAAAACTATGAAAAAGGAGCAAGCGCCGAACATGGTACGGAAGGCCCGTTACACGTAACGACCATCAAAAATCCTAATCCCATTTCGACCGTAGCCATCAAAGCTTGCGAGGAATTAGGCCTACCCACTACGGATGATTTCAATAGCGATATCTGGGGCGCGGGAATGAATGAATTGACCGTAACTCCCGAAGGCGAACGTTGCTCTACCGCCAAGGCCTTTTTGGTCCCCGTTCTGGATCGCGAAAATCTGACGGTGCTTACCCGTGCTCAAGCCCAGCAACTGACTTTTGAAGGCACGCGTTGTACCGGATTAACTTACGAGCATGACGGCGAAAAAAAGCAAGCCGAAGCTACTCAGGAAGTCATACTTTCAGCGGGAGCGATTGGTTCTCCACATTTACTTTTGCTATCGGGAATCGGGAATGCTGCTCATCTGCAAGAACATAATATCGACTGTGTGGCAGACCTTCCCGGAGTAGGACAAAACCTACACGATCACCTATTGGTTAGCGTTATTTTTGAAGCTAAACAAACCATTCCTGCTCCCCAGGCCAATTTGCTGGAGGCACAATTGTTTTGGAAAAGCCGTGCCGATATGATCTGCCCGGACTTGCAGCCGCTTTTTATGGGCTTGCCCTATTACAGTCCTGGCTTTGAAGGCCCTGAAAATGCTTTTACCCTCTGTGCGGGTTTGATCCGTCCGGTGAGTAGGGGAGAGCTAAAATTGAATTCTGCCAACCCTGCCGATGCCCCTTATCTCGATCCTAATTATTTGGGCGAAGCAGCCGATTATAAAGCTTTACGGGAAGCCGTTTTGCTTTGTCAAAAGCTAGGCTATACGGAAGCCATGCAAGATTGGACGAAAGAAGAAGTGTTGCCCGGAAAAGATGTTTCTGAATCGGAGCTGGAAGATTACATTCGCCGTTCTTGTGGCACCTATCACCATATGGTAGGGACCTGTAAGATGGGAATCGACAGCATGGCGGTAGTAGACCCCGAATTGCGCGTACGTGGTATCGAAGGACTGCGCGTAGCCGATGCCTCTATCATGCCCGCCATTACCTCTGGTAATACGAATGCGCCCACCATTATGATCGGAGAAAAAGCCGCGGACCTGATTTTAAATGCATAATTTTTATTTAACCGACAATTGATCAAAACTCATGATTTACTTTATCGAACTTTGGAATACCAAACCTGCTTGGCAAGCCCTTTCCACCGAAGAAAGAGCAAACTATATGGGACAAATTGGCCCTCATATTCAAGGACTAATAGAAAAAGGGGTAAAAGTCTTAACTTGGTCAGACAATGATGAACAGACCAGTAAAAAAATTGACTATGATTTTTTTGCAATTTGGTCTTTCCCGGATCAGGAAACCGCTGATCAATTTCAAAACCTGGTCGAAGGTGCCGGATGGTACAATTACTTCGAACAAACCAATGCCATGGGAAAGGCAGATACGGTTGACAACATCATTGGAAAATTGATTCAAGGATAATTTTGGCGACTTATGATGTATAACGAAAAAATGGAAACGCTGCCCTTAGAAAAGCTACGGGCCTTACAAAACACCCGCTTGACTGACTTGCTGCAGCGTTTGTACCACAAGGTGCCATTTTACAAAAAACAGTTTGACGAAAAGGGTATCCGCCCCGAAGATATCAAAGGCGTGGAAGACCTTCATCTTCTACCCTTTACCTATAAAACGGACCTGCGCGATCATTATCCCTATGGCTTATTTGCCACACCAATGGAAGAGATTCGTCGCATCCACGCTTCGAGTGGGACGACCGGAAAACCCACTGTGGTAGGCTATACCCAGAACGACCTCGACCTCTTTGATGAGGTCGTGGCCCGTTCGCTAGCCTGTGCCGGAGCCCAACCCGGAATGAAATTGCACAATGCCTATGGCTACGGCCTTTTTACCGGAGGCCTAGGCATGCACGGCGGGGCCACCAAACTAGGAATGGCTGTTATCCCCGTTTCTGGTGGGATGACCGAAAGACAATTGATGATCCTCCAAGATTTTGCTCCTGAGGTAATGTGTTGTACGCCTTCTTATGCGCAGACGCTTGCGGAAGAATTTGCCAAACGAGGAATCGATACTAAAGATTTGGCGGTAAAATATGCCGTTCTCGGAGCCGAACCCTGGACCGAAGCAATTCGGGAACAAGTAGAGGCTGGACTCCAGGTAAGTGCTACCAATATCTATGGCCTCAGTGAGATCATTGGCCCGGGAGTATCGCAGGAGGACTTTGAGGAAAAGGGCACGGGAAGTTATATTTGGGAAGATCACTTCTACCCCGAAGTAGTGGACCGGGATACCGGAGTTCCTTTGCCCTATGGCGAAGAAGGAGTTTTGGTATTTACCACACTCACCAAGGAAGCTTTTCCAGTGCTGCGCTATTGGACCAATGATATTTGCTCCATCAATTACGATACAAATGCCAAACGGACCCATATCAAAATGTCGTCGATTAAAGGCCGAGCGGATGATATGTTGATCATTCGCGGAGTCAATCTTTTTCATACTCAGGTAGAGGAAGTGATCCATCAATTTGATTTTTTGAGCCCTAATTATCGCTTGGTGGTGGAACGTAGTGAGACGATGGATAGCCTGACGGTAGAGGTGGAAATGGCCAAAGGGGCCAATTCCGATGCTGATGGATGGGCGCAACAGCTTAAGAATCGGATCAAAGCGACCATTGGCTTGTCGATGGCGGTGGATTTGAAAAGCCCCAATAGTATTCCTCGGAGTCAAGGTGGCAAGTTGAGTCGGATTTTGGATAAACGGAAATAGCTAAAGCAAGCTTGTGAAAAATTGACTATTTTTGTAGGAAAATAAGGCCTATGAAAAACTTATCAATACTTACTTGCCTATTATTTAGCTTATGTTTACCCTCTTGGTCATATGCCCAAAGCTGTACGGTGGGAACCCTAATTCTCAGCCAAACTTCTGATGTTGATCAGTTTCTACAAGATCACCCTAATTGTACAGAAATTATTGGCTCCGTTCGAATTGCGAGTAGCTTAAGCGATTGGACGGGCCTTAACCAGATTACCCGTATCTCAGGTGATTTGGAAATCACTTGGGGCGATGATCTCGGTGCAGTAGGAGGTTTGACGGCCCTAGCGGAAATTGGTGGCGATTTGAAGTTATTGAATAGTAGAGGCTTCTCCCTTTTTACAGCTTTGGATAATTTACAAACGATTGGTCGTGATCTTATCATTGATGCCAGTAGCGGTATTTCAAACAGTAGTTTTGATGCTTTAAATCAATTGCAAAGTATCGGTCGGGATTTTCATTTTTCAAATAATCAGACGATACATACCTTAGCTGGTTTTTCCGAATTGCAGAGTGTTGGGGAAGATTTTTTGATCACCCGTAATAATGGATTGGTCAGTTTGACGGCCTTTTCTAAGCTCAAGGTGGTGGGCCGGGATATGCTCGTTTCAAATAATGGCGATTTACAGAGTAGCTTGAGTTGGGTGCAGTTGGAAGAGATCGGTCGTAATCTCAGCATTAGGGAAAATATACAATTAACTTCTCTACAAGGCTTGGAAACACTCCATCGTTTAGGAGGAGCTTTTTTGGTAAGCCGGAATGATGCTTTAGTGACCTTGACCGATTTTTCTCAATTAGATAGCATCAACGGTAATTTAGTTATCGGCAATAATGCAATCCTACCCAACTTAGCAGGTTTGGAGCAATTGACCTTTGTTGCTGGTAATCTATCGGTGACCAATAATCATCAGATGGAATCCATCCAGAATTTGGCCAATCTTAGTCAAGTACTTGGTAACCTGGGCATTTCTTCCAATACCATCCTGCCTTCGCTAAATGGCTTGGAAGGGATAACATCTATCGGTGGCTCGCTAGCCTTATCGGATAATGCGGCTTTGGTTAATATCCAGGCCTTATCTAACCTGACCAGCATAGGAGCGGGGATTTCGATTACCAATCACCAAAGCCTAGAATCTCTAGTTGGCTTACAAAATGTAACAAGCTTGGGAGAAGGGGTAGTGATGTTTCAAAATTGGGAGATCACTTCTTACACGGGCTTTCCACGTGTTACGGAAATACCGGGAGAGTTGACCTTTATTCAAAACTCCAAGGTGACTTCTTTAACCGGCTTGGAAGAACTTAGACGGGTGACTGGTAATGTCAATATCAGCTTTCATCTATTTCTCCAATCTTTGGTGGAATTGGATAATCTCACCCAGATCGAAGGATCTCTGTCGATCCTTGGAAATCGTAAATTGGCCGCCTGTAGTGCTGATGTGGTTTGTAATCATTTGTCGCAGGGCCGGGTATTGGAGGTGTCGGATAATGATATAGGTTGTAGTAGCGAGGAGGAGATTAGTGCACAATGTGAGGAAAGGGCCTTGGCTAAAGTTAACTTTCAGTTCTTTTACGATGCCGATCAAAACCAAATCTGGGATGCCGATGAGGTCCGACACCCCGATGCCGGAGTCTTACTCCAGCCTGAAGACCTGCTCTATATCCAAGGCTCGGAGCAAGGTGGAACCTTCCGTCTCGACACCGGCTCCTATACCCTACATTATGAGCAAAGCCTTACCCCCGCCTGGGCTTTGACGACTAGCCCCGATACCTTTTACCTCGAAATTGATAATGATAGCAGTTGTATCAATATTGTTTACGGCCTTCATCCTACTCTCGAAATTCCCGAGATGACTGCTTGGCTGAATAGGCCGCCCCTACGCTGTAATACAACGGTCCAATTGGACTTCTTTGCCCGCAATTCGGGAACAACTCTGACGGATGGCACCCTATGGGTTCAAATCGATACTCATTTTACCAATTTTATTCCACAGCTTGCGCCAGATACCATGGCCTCCGATTATCTTTTAGGTTGGCACTTTGAACGATTGTTTCCCGGACAACGCTTGGAGAGATCAATTGTGCTAACCGTTCCCGGCCCTCCCGAAATACCCTTAGGAGACTGGATCGAATTTCTTACCTATGTTGAATACGAAGATATAAATGGAAGCTATCGCTCTCCCGATTACCTTCGAGGCAATCTTTTTCGTTGTTCTTATGACCCCAATGATAAACAAGTTAACCCCCAACGCGCTGGGGATTATACTTTATTTGACGAAGAATTGATTTATACCATTCGCTTTCAAAATACGGGCAACGATGTCGCTTACGATGTTGTCATTCGCGATACTTTGGATGATTTGCTTGAGCCTACTACCTTCCGTCTGCTGAGTACCAGCCACCCCGACTTTCTTCAAAGTTCTTTACTCGCCGATCGTTATCTGAGCTTTGAGTTCAAAAATATTTTTCTACCTGATAGTACCAGCGACCTTGAAGGAAGCCAAGGCTATATCACTTATCGGATTGAGGGGCGCGAGGGTTTAGCAGAAGAAAGTGAAATCCACAATACGGCCAGTATTTATTTTGATCAAAATCCTCCTATCGTTACCAATACAACTCGCAACCTAATGGTCAGCGAATTACTTTTTGACGATGATCTCGATGGCTATTTTACTGATGTAGATTGTGACGACACCAACCCGAATATTCACCCCGATGCTATGGAGCAAGTTTACGATGGCCTTGATAACGATTGTGATCCACTCACCTTAGACGATGACCTCGATCAAGATGGTTTTCCTCTTGCCGAAGATTGCAACGACGAAGATGCCATGATTTTTCCCGGCGCTATAGAAATTCCCGATAATGGAATTGATGAAGATTGCGATGGTGGTGATTTAGTAACTTCCCTAATCGAAGTGGCGGGAGGATGGATTAACTTGTTCCCCAACCCAGTGGTAGATCAATTATCTCTTTCTTCCAATATTTCTTTGCCCAGCCTTATACAAGTGCGGAATGCTACCGGACAAGTCCTGACGGAGCAAAGGCTAAATGAGGAACTCCATCTTGATTTCTCGACCTATCCCGCGGGCATCTACCTGCTGACGATACAAGTCGCAGATACCATTAAGGTCGTCAAAGTGCTAAAGCCTTAAGCAATATTGAGAAATGCGTTTCGAAAAAAGGGGGGGACTGCTGTAACCTTTGTGTCGGAATGATCGTCCGAAGAATGGATAGTATTGTCCGGAGCGTATTTCTAAGTTGTTAAGATGAAAAAAATCTTTGGATTATTTTGGTTCGCCCTCGCCTTTTGGGCCTGTGGAGAATCGCCCTCTTCATCAGAAAATTCCTCGCCCCTGCCTCCGATTCCCTTTGCCATTACCGATACCTTGGTAGACCTACAAAGCCATCAATTGCACTTTTCTTATGCCAAGGGCCGGGGAGTACCCATTCTCTTTCATTCAGGAGGCGGTAGTGAATTAGGCGTTTGGAAAGACCTCTTGCCCGCCCTCCACGATTCCTTAGGCGTGCCCTTGATTTGTTATGAACGTGCCGGAATTGGGAAAAGTAGCATCGATACGGTGGGGATTAATTTTGAACAAGAAATCATCGACTTGGAGCAAGCCTTGGTCCAGCTGGGCTATCCCCAAGAGACCTTTGTAGTTAGCCATTCCTTGGGCGGCGCCTATGCCCATTTATACGCCTTCCGCAATCCCCAACGCATTCCCGGAGCCGTTTTTATCGATGCTTCCTTACCTTGTTTTGAAACCGAAGAAAGAATTCAACGGACCGTCGATTTTATGGCTTCTTTTGGAATGGAAAAAATCAAAGCCGCGCCTCCCGGCTTTTACTATATCTTCAAAAATTACCGTGCGATCAACGAGCGGGTAAAAGAAATTGGCTATCCCAAGGGAATTGCTACCACAGTGATTGGAGCCGATCAACCGCCTAATTCGGCTGGCCCAGATAGTTTGGCTTGGAAGGCTTGCCAAAAGGAATTTGGTCAATGGCCGGGACATCGCTACGTCTTTGCTAAGGATTGTAGCCACCAAGTATTTGCCGACAATCCCCAACTCGTCATTGATGAGATTGTACGTTTGTATCGAAAAACCAAATTTTGAGTTAAGATTGGTAAATATGATTTTTTATAGCTAACTTAAGACTCCAACAACTTCCAACTGAGCGAAATTTGCCATTTTTTTATCCTTGCTATCGTCTTTGCGATAGCCTATAATATTTGTGGTAATGACAAAACGTTTAAGTGTTTTAGGAACCTTCTTATGCTTACTTTTTTCTTCGCTTGCGGTAGCTCAGGTGGTTACGATTAAAGGTCAAGTCTTATCGCTAAAAGAGGGCCAGGCGATTATTGGGGTAAACGTACTGTTGAATGAACAGCAAGGTACGGTGAGCGATACCGCTGGTTTTTTCGAACTCTCCATTTCCCAATTTCCCACGCGAATTCGCTTTAGCCATATCGCTCATTATAGTCAGGAAATATTGTTAAGCGCACCAACCGATACCCTGTTAGTGATTGCCCTAGAGCCCAAAACTACCGATTTGGAAGAAGTGGTCGTGTCGGCTCAAACCGAAGTAAAATCCCTCTCGGAAGCAGATAAATACTCGGTCTATGATTTTGAAACAGCGGGTGATTATATACTGCGCTTGGAATTTCACAGCAGCTTTAAACCCTACCGTTTGGCTTTGGTGGATGGGGAGGGAGAATTGTATAGCGAATTGTTATTGTCTAAAATAAAGGGAATCGAAGGATTGTATCGAGGGTGTAATGAGGATTTATATTTGGTAACCAGCGGTCTACTTTATGCGGTGAGTTATACCAATGGCCAGCTCACTTTGGGTAAAACGCTTGACGCCAATACTTTCGAAGATTTGATTCAGCCCTGCCAACTTTTTCACCAGCAAAAACTCTATTATTTGGTGGAGCGTGACAATGGCCTCCGGCAAATCATCAAAAGCTACGACCTCGACAGCAAGGAAGTTGAAACGCTTCGCAGCATTGGGGATGAAGAACAGATCGCCAATTACCACAAAGATGTATCCTATATCCAGCGCAGTGAGAGCATCCTTACTATGATGACCGATGACTACGATGCCAATGTGGCTCAACGGCGTATGCAAGCCGATGGAGAATTTCTATCCCGAGTGTTTTACCGGCCCGATTTTCCTGTCATGATTATGGCTCAAGGAGAAGCCGTATTAATTTTTAACCATTCTGAAGGACAGCTCGAAGTTTATCGGGAAGGAAAATTTAAGGAAGCTATACCTTTGGCCTATGTAGAGGCTGATAACTGGGTGAAAAATATTGCCATTGATCGAGACCGCCAAGAGGCGTATGCGCTTTTTGAAAAAACTGGACAGACTCGTTTGGATCGTATTGATACCACTACCGGAGAGGCCACGGTGGCTGCTATTATCGATACGGCTCCCGGTCGTTTGCTTAAGCTCCGGTTGTTTAAAGGGGAGTTGTATTATTTGACGGTGGAGTATGGGCAGAGTAATCGGCGAGTGTTATATGGGCAGCGGATGTAAATGATTTCACCTCCACAACTTCTCTGGATGATTCGAAAAGAACCAGAAGAAGCTGCGAAGGTGAAATTGGACGAACATTAACGTATCAAGGTAATGTCGCCTTTATATTCTAGCGAACTTCCATTGACCAAAAGGACTTTAGCATAGTAAACAAATACAGCGGGATTCATTGGTTCGTCTTTAAAGGTTCCATCCCAATCCCCTGCAGGATCATCAGGTATAAAACCTTCTTGTTTAAAGATCACTTCTCCCCACCGATCAAAAATCAAAAAGGTCTCAATCAATTCCACATTAGGACCAGTATAAATTTGGAATACATCATTTTGCCCATCACCGTTAGGAGAGAAAATATTGGGGATGTATACGTCAGCATCTACTTTTACCCGAATCAAAATTTCATCACTAGTACTACAACCTTGTTCGTTGGTATAGGTCGCGGTGTAAGTGGTTGTTTGCGTCGGTTTTACTTCCGGGGTGGTACAGATATCGCAACCGATAAAGCTCTCGGTATTATCCCAGCTAATTACCGGGTCAAATATCGTTGGGAGAAGGACTGCTTCTAGCTCTACCGATTCTCCTAGATTAATGATTTGATCTTCGCCTAAGCTTAGTTGCAGTGCATCGGGTTGTATTACGATGATATCGCTTAAGTCGAGTTGACAACCATTGCTATCTTCAATCTGAATGGTATAAGTACCCGCAAGAAGATCGTCTTTGATTGTAAGGGGGAAGTTGTCGACGATTTGAGGATATTGACCATCTAGGCTAACGCTATAAGGCGGCGTACCTCCTCTGATATTTTCAATAACGATAGCGCCATTATCCTCTCCGTTGCATTGTGGACTACGCGTAGAGGCCTCTGCCTCTAAAACCAGAAAGGTAAGGTCAATGGTTTCCACCAAGGAGTCACAACCCGTTTGTACACTTTGATAAAACTCTATCCCCGTCGGTTGATCGATATCGTAAACGGTTCCATTTCTGATCACTATTTCTTCCGCACAAAGCACCGCCTGATACAGCTCGGTAAGCGCTGGAGGCGCTACAGTGAAGTTCAAAGTATCACTGGCTGGGCAAGTAGTGCTGGGATCGGTATAGGTATAGGAAATTTCGTAGGTGCCGGGTGTCAAACCAATGGGATCATAGTTTCCGTCTGGACTTACTCCAGCCCCGGCCCATTCCCCACCAGCGGGAGTAGCATTGAGCTGTGTAGCTCCATCAGCTGGACAAAAACTTCGATCTTCTCCAGCATCGACTATCGGCAGAGGATTGACTAGCAAGGTAGTGCTGTCGATATTACTACACCCTGTAGCTGGGTCAGAAACCGTAGCAGTATAAACACCACCATCAAGAACTTGGATATTGGAAATAGTAGGATTGAGCACCGGACCATTCGGGCCCGTCCAAGTTACTGTTCCACTGCTGTTATTAGCATTCAGGATAAGTTCGTCTCCCACACAAAGCGGCCCATTATCTTCGGCACTGATGGTCGGCAATTCAAAAATTTCAAAACTAGCAGTGTCCCTACTTTCTCCACAGCCATTGCTGGCACGTACGATGATTTCTTTTTCACCAAAACCACCAAATACGATAACTGCAGGATCTTCCCCTTGAGCGGTAGGAGTAAAAGCATCGGGCTCAAAACGCCACTCAACGCTGGTTAAGCCATCATCACAATCTTCAATCATAGCTAAGGCCGGATCAATCTCAAATTCATTGCAAAGGTTGGGGAAATCGATCAAGGCCAAGTTGGGTTTTTCTCCCACCACCACTTCTCGACTAAATACATGATTACCACAAGAATTACTAGCTTCCAAAGAAATTGCGTATACCCCTGAGAGCGTGAATAAAATACTCGCGTCAATACTATTGGCATCGCCATTGGTAAAACTCCAACCCGTACTATCGGAATCACAAGCGGAATCGATCAAGCTAACTCGCCAAGTATAATTGCGTGTACCACAATCGAATAAGGTATTGGACGTATTCCGTACACTTACTTGCAAGGGACTACAGCCACTCATCGTGTCGATGCTAAAACTGGCGAGCGGGTTGTTCTGAAGACAAAGAGTAGTGGAATCATTATTACTACAACCTTCTTGATCGGTGTAGGCATAATAAACGGTATGCAGACCTGGATTGGGATTGGTAAAACTTCCATTGATAATAATATTATCCAAGGAGTCCGTCCAAGTTCCTCCTTCCGGGAAGGCTTCCAATTGTAGTGGCGTAGCCACACAGCCTTCGGGGTTCTGGACAATTTGGATAGTTGGCAATGGGTTGACGATGATATCGATGGTGTCATGGCTGCGGCAGCCCGTGGTTGCGTTGATACTGGTCAAGATATAGGAGGTGTTGCTCGTTGGGAATACATTTACTCGATCTCCTATGGTTGAACTAATGTCTAAGTTAGGAGACCAAAGACGCGTATAATTAGAATCGCTGCTAGCAATCAATTGAGTCGTATCGCCAATACAAATGCGGGAATTTGTAGTCGTAATTCTGTCATCAGGTAGGGGGAGGATATCTACCAAGGTCGAATCTTCATTAGTACAGCCATTGGCGTCGGTAACGGTCAAGATGTAGAGGCCAGCGTCGGCAGTACTTGGGTTGGGAATGACGATTTCACATTGATCGGAGAAAAAGGCATTGGGGCCCCGCCAGTTACAGGCCACGGCTGCAGGAGCAGTATTTCCTAATTCGAGCAAGTCCCCGGCACATAGCGGGCCATTATTAAAGGTGTTGACCTCTGGCAAAGCAAAGATGTCAAAGTTGTACGATTGGCTATTGCTTCCACAGGCATTGGTGCTGCGTAGTGTGATGGTGTAGTTGCCTGCTGCCGGATAAGTTATCAGCGGAGAATTAGCCCCTACAAAGCTACTGGGAATGGCACCGGGAAATTCCCATAAATATTCTTGAACCAAACTATTGCAAGCTTGAACTTGTGCAGTAGGTTGGAGTGTAAAGGTGGAGCACAAAAGGCCAAAACTATCAATTTGGATTTGGGGGATTTCACCGATGGTAAGCAATTGACTGGTACGTGCAGTATCGCAATCATTGGCAACTTCTAGTTGGATAATATATTCTCCCGAACGACTAAAATTGAAACTAGGATTAATGCTATTGGCATCGCCACTGCTAAAACTCCAGCCGCTGCTATCGGAATGACAGTGAGCGCCATTGAAAAAGACAGACCAACGATAGCTGGCGCTTTGGCAATCATTTAAGGTGTTGGAAGTATTGATGGTTTGAATATCCGAACCGGTACAAGCGATGGGGGTATCGAGGTTAAAATTAGCCACTGGAGTATTGGCTACACAAATGAGCATCGAGTCGGTATTGGTGCAACTGTTATTATCGGTGAAAGTATAAAAGAGCCAATATTCCCCCGATACCGTTTCATTAAAAATATCGTTGGGAATAAGTTGCCCCATGCCATTGGTCCAAAAGCCTCCCGCCGGAAACCCTGCTAGCGGAAAATCTCGATTGACACAGGTAAATCTATTTTCCCCCGCCTCTACCACCGGAAGCGGATTAACCTGCACTTCGATCGTATCGGAATTCGGACACCCAGTCGTCGTATTAGTACCAAGCACTACATAATTGGTCGTAACCGTAGGCGATACTACCACTACCGAATCATTAATAAAATTGAGGTCGGTCAAGGGAGACCAAACATAAGTATCGGCACCCTCCACGCTTATTTGCAGACTGTCGCCCCAACAAATCGAAGCATCAATAGGAGTAGTGCTTAAATTGGGCGCGGCTAAAACGATAACTTCGGTGCTGCTGGTATTGGTACAGCCATTGGCATCCGTGACCGTCACCAGATAACTACCCGCTTGATTGAGGTTGATGGAAGCAATAGTGGGATTGGCTTCATCGGAGGTAAAGCTATCCGGCCCGGCCCATTGATACATCACTGCGGTAGCCGAGGAGGTATTCAACTGCAAGGTACTCCCTGCGCATAAGGGACCATTATTAAAACTACTAACAGAAGGCAAGTCAAAAATTTCAAAAGTATAGGAATCCGTTGCCACTCCACAACTGCTGCTTACGCTTAGGCTAATCGTATACATGTCAAGGCCAGGGTAAGTGATGACCGGAGGAAAGGGACCATTAAAACTAGTGATATCGGCGCCGGGAAACGACCAAGTATAATCTTGCACGATGCTATTACAAACTTCGATTTGAGCAGTTGGTTGTACACTCAATTGAGCACAAAGCGTGGCAAAAGAATCTATTTGTACACTTGGTTGATCGCCAATGATCAGCCGCCGCCTTACGCGCGAAGTTCCACAATGATTGCTCACCTCCAATTGGATGATGTATTCTCCCGAAAGCGAAAAACTAAAGGTCGGATTTTCACTATTGGCATTGCCACTTGCGAAAGTCCAGCCCGTACTATCCGTATGACAATCTGCTTGATCCAAACTTACGGACCATTGATAATCCGCAGCAGTACAGTCATTAAGCGTATTGGAATTATTGCTAATGCTAACCACACTATTTATACAGGTTTGAGCCGTACTCAGGGTGAAAGCCGCATCGGGTTGATCGGCAATACAAACGGAAATAGAATCTACGTTGGAACAGAAATTATTATCCCTAAAGGTATAGTAGTAGGTATACTCTCCTTCGGTAGATTCGTTTACGATTCCCCCTACAATAAGCTGGCCTTGAGCATTGGTCCAAGTACCGCCACTGGGCAGACCGCCTAGATTTAAGTTGCTGTTGGTACAGCCAATGGTATCTGGCCCGGCGTCAACTATAGGCAAGGGATTTACGACAACTTCTATGGTGTCAACACTGGTACACCCGGTAGCGGCAGCGGTACTAGTTACGGTATAAGTCGTAGTGCTATTGGGCGAGGCAATTACTATCGGTCCGCTAGTCGTATTTAGACCCGTTGCGGGAGACCAAACATAATTATCCGCTCCCGAAACCGTAATGGTAACCGAATCCCCGATGCAAATCATGGGCATACTGGGGTTGAATGATATATTGGGTAACTCAATGATTTCGATATTGATTGTGGTATCATTGGTACAACTGGTCAGCGTATCGGTAATGCTTAATTGGTAAGCCCCCTCATCAGCAGTGGTGACATTGAGAATACAATCGTTGGGGAGCGTAGAAGTCCAGCCCTGTGGCCCCGTCCATTCAATGATGGTATGTGCCGCTAGATTATGGAGCGAAAGACAAAGGTCCTCATTAACACACAAGGGCGTATTGGCGATTATCTCTGGTATTTCGGGTAGGTCGAAAATGGTAAACGTTTCACTATCGCTACTATTTCCACAGTCGTTATTGACTTCAACACTAATGGTATAATCGCCCACGATGGTATAATTAATCGCTGGTGGGTTACAGCCGATAAAGGTATCGATTACCGTCGGATCACTAGGATTGGGAAAATACCAAGTACAAACCGCCGGAGCATAACATTCCGCAATATTTTCAAAGGTAGGTTCGATGACGATAGAACTACAAGCATCCCCGATAGAATCAATTTGGATTACAGAGGCTTGGGCAATCGTAATGACTTCTTCAAAATAAGAAGTATCACACTGATTGATCAATTCCAGCTGGACGCTGTATTGTCCGGAGGAGTTAAAAGTAATTGAGGGAGCCAAAGGATTATTATCAACAAACTGATAGGAAGAATCTAGTCCACATTCCGAGTCAATAAAATCGACGCTCCAATTATAAGTTGCCCCTGCACAAGAATTGAGGGTATTAGAGGTATTGGTAAAATTGATGGTAGAAGGGGCACAGTCGATAAAACGATCCGGTGTAAAAGCGGCCATCGGTTGGGGGAGGACACAAATGGTTTTAGTTACCATACTGGTATCGCAGACCGAGCCTAGCACACTCTGAGCCACTAGGGACAGTTCGTATTGGCCGGGGGCATCAAAGATCAGCGAAATACCTTCCACGGAACCTGGCGTAGCGGCGGGAGGAATGTCGTTGTACAAACCTAGTGTTCCATTGGCAAGGGTGTAATTGGCATTGGGCGAAACCGACCAATAATACCAAGTAGAATCGGAGCAATCCCTTAAGGAGGAGACGTAATAACTTCCGGGGATACTTTCATTGTTGAGGTGAAAAGTATCCTTGGCCGTACAAAGAGTAGTTTGGGGGATAATGTCAAATTCGGCGATGGGCGGTTCATCGATTCTGATTGGGGCAACTGCTGCGGTGGAGGATTCACATCCTTCGATAGATGCGGTGATGGATACCGAAAAACTATGGATATAAGTTTCTGTTCCTACAATAGTGGTATCATAGCAAGAGCCTTTGGTAAAAGTATAATCAATGGTATCTGGCGGCGGGTGGTTGAATGGAGGGATGACAACATCCAGCCCATCATCAACTCTAAATTCATAAGTTGTAAAAGGAGGATTATCTTCCGTATTGGAGATGATGAAGCTCCCGGTATAGCCAACACATTCATTGGCATTACCATCCAGCTCCATTCCAATATCCGGGGTTGCGGCACTATTGATAAATTCATAATTCGTAGTTGCCGAGCATCCATTTTCGCCTATCACGGTTAAGACGATATTATAAGCCAGGAAACTTTCAAAAAGGTGGGTGGTACTAGAGAAGTTGGCACCAAAGGTATCGATGTTTGGCACCATGACTCCCATGACTTCGGTACTATCTCCCCATTCGATGATATAGATCGTATTGGTCAAGGTAGTAGAAGAATTATTTTCCACAAAAAGAGGAAACTCAGGATTACTGAGATCGCTATTACAATTTAGCCATCCCGGCGCATTAGAAGGATTTAACTCTGCATCTGGAATTTGAGCGACCTCGATCATCATCGAGGAAGAACAATTGGTCCCGGTGAGTGGGCACTCGGTATTCAGGCTGATGTTGACACTAGAGGTATCATTGCCCGTAAAAGAATAACAGAAGGTTGGGTTTTCCTCATTAGAGGTGACTCCGCCCAAACCAAAATCCCAAGTATATTGGCAATCCGGAGCAGTGAAGGCAGGGGTAAGCGTAACACAGTTACAGTCTACCACCGCCGTAAAGGACGCATCACATTGTGCGTCTACGTCGATGACACTCATCATCAACATTCCAAGACACAATAATAGATAGTGTAGTTTTTTCATGGTAAATGGGAGCTAAAAAAATGAAATAATATTACCAGGGCAGTGGAGTACAACTCGCTGCCAATAAGACATAGGATTAGTGCGACTAGGACATAGTCGAAAAGAAAAAAAATGAATAGATATTAGGCTTAAATGTAATGAGATTCACGATGCCTAACAAGATTTTAACACAAAAATAATACTTGAAATAGCAAAGTGAATGTATGTACGGAGAAGGGCCTCATTAGATATAATGAGGCCCTTCTAGGGGGATTGATGAAAAGCCAACGAAAGGCTATCCGCTGAGATTTAACAAGGTAGATTTTATACTTCCATCGTCTGAATAAACAAGACGAATGAGCCTATACCTGATGCGCTGTCCAAAACTGTTGCAACTGCTCTTCCGTGCCCATAAATACATCGCGATCACAAACTCCCACTCCCGCTACAGGTTCATGCACCGGGCCTAGACTCCCATCGGTATACTGCCACAAAGTATACTGCGACCATAAACCCGGGACCTGCGGGTGACTGGCATACTGCGCAATCCATAACCAGCATTGACTTAGTGGACTTTCATTCACTCCCGCCAGCGACTCGCGCAAGAGTCGACCTCCATAAAGGCCGGGATATTTCCCCGTTTTATTTTTGATGTACTCCACAAAGGTTACCGCTTCGGCTAAGGACATGGTCGTTTCCCCTGTAGTAGTGCAGCGTTCAAAGTCGAGTACCAACAGGGTATCTTGTTGAGCTTGTACATAAGCCAAAAAAGCCTCTGCTTGTGCTTGAGGATCACCCGAGGTGCCAAAATGAAAAGCGCCCCACAACAAGCCCGCAGCCTTGGCCGCTTTGCGCCGGATGGGATACATTTTATCGTGAAAAAGATGCGAGCCGTAGGATTGTGTCGCTTTATGGAAAACGGCATTCATCCCCGCAGCCTTAGCTTGAGCGAGGTCTACATTTGCATTGTGGTGAGAGATGTCAAATACCGTGTCGATATTCCCAGTAGGAGGGAAGTGAGCGGAGGTACTTGGGGAGGTAGGTGGTGTAAAGCCTTTGGTTTCGGCGGCGGCTATGGTAGCGGGGCCAACTAATCCATCAGCAGTCAGTTGGGCGGCGCTTTGGAATTGCTCGGTGGCGGAGCGGGTATGAGCGCCCCAAATGCCATCGGGGGTACCGGTGTTATAGCCTTGTTGGTTCAGAAAGCTTTGCCAAGCCTTAATGAGTGAAGTTGGTGATTGTGCGTTAATTTTCATGGTTGGGTTTTATTGGGGTTAATGCTAGTGCTTAATTTATGCAAATTTGATTAAAACACAGCTAAATTGAGTGATTTCCTGTAAGGAGTTTGTAAAATTAAACTACAGAATGATTTATTAATATAACTTACTGAGGCAGGGGTGCTTTTAGGTCTTTAAAGAAATTTATATTCTTTAAGGGCTTTTTTATTTTGGCCTTATGGCTGAACTTTAACCGTTGATTTATTGCTGGCGTTATTAACACTGATGAATGCTAAATGGGTGAAATATACTACTGCATTTTATTCGTGATTGGGGGTTCTGAGTACGCAATCCTGTTTGGGGATTTGTAGAAAGATTTATTTGCTTCTGAGGAGGGAAAAGACTTATGGTATGAGAGAAGACGAAACTAAAATAGATTGGGAATTATGAAAATAAATTGTTTCAAACCCAGATTAAAAATTTGGATGTTAAATTTTCTTCATTTATATTGGGCCTTGTAGGCAACAAAAAAATAAGAAATGAAACTAAACGCAACCCTCCTCTTTGCGCCACTATTCCTATGTCTTTTTTTCTCCTTTGAGACCCATGCTCAGTTTATTGGCGGGTTTAAAAGTGGTGAATCTACTCCAAAGGAAGTTAAGGCGTCCGGCATCGAAGCGGCTGGTCTAGTCGCTGATGTTAATCTTTTTACCGGAACTTATAATTCCACTTACCCATTAGGAACTGTTTCCAATGTATCGGGCTTGAGCTACACTTTGGAACTGTCCAATAACTCCACCTTTGCTAGTGGTGATAACCTACCACATTCTTCGGGGATACCCTATGGGGAAGGATGGGATTTAAATATTCCCACTATTTCCGTAAGTGTAGAAGACTTCCATAAGTATACACTTAGGGAGGCTTTTAGAATTGGGAATCGAAACCCAATTTCTGGCCAACCTCGGACTAAAGAATATTGGGAACCGGGAGAAGGAGATGATCCCAGTATTAATCATGCCGGAAATGAAGGCGAGCTTTATTGGTATGCTCCCATGCTTAATATTCCTGGAGTGGCCAGTGGCCGTTTGGTATTCAAATATGAAAATCAAGGGCAATATGTTTTTACCTTACATACTTTTGAACAATACGTGGAAGCCTACTTTGATGGTAGTCGTTGGGAGGTTGTGCTCCAAGATGGTACGCGATATGAGTTTGGTGCCGCTGGGGTTTCTCATCGCAATCCCTCCAACCAACGAGTTGAGGAAAATTGCTATAATTCTACGAGTACCTACGGTGGGGTTGCTGAAAAATTGATCTTACCAAAAACCGAGCTATTAAGCTGGAATTGTGTGCGTATTTATAATCGGAATATGGTGGGGCAGATTCAGTTTTTGTACAATAGCTATGGCAAATTTGATTTTTTTAAGGTCTTCAATCAATTGGGTTATCTCGAAGAATTGGAAGAACATTGGAATAAAAGAGGTGGCTTGCGGGTAGCGGCGAAGGATGTCTTACTTCGGGAGGTACGTTCTTCTTATGAACGACTCGTTCTGGATTATGAGTGTATGCCGATTACCGGAGGATATGACTTATTGGATATTAATGATCCAACTGTGGAAAGGGTTGATGACCTTTACGCTAGGCAAGTGGTTTATACGCAGGGGACTGATACGGACTTTAGTGGTTGGAAACGTTACCCTCATATCAAATCGGATGAATGGAACAATTCCATTGGTAATATTAGTCGAACCACCAATCCTTATGTCCATACGCTTTTTGGTGGCTCTTATCGTTTTCACGATGTTACTGATGATAATGATATTGCCTTTAAAGATGGTTTTTTGGAGTCGCCCCGTTTGGGCTTGGGAACGATGATTCCCGGCGAAACCTATGAAGTTCGGAGTACCATTAAATCCGACCAGTCACTTATTGGCTTGGGAGGTTGTTTGTTTGACCTCAATATTGCTTCTGGTGATCCAGATGATTTTCCTTCAGGCTATTCTCCTGGTTTTGATTGGGTTTCCGAAGATTTCTATAATCAATCTCGTGGGCAATCGATCTTTTCTACGTTCCAACAGGCATTGAAATGGAATACTGCCGCCACTGATTGGGGCGGGACGAGTACCTCTGCCTTGGAGACGAGTAACTTTTTTGTAATGCCCAATCTCCCTCCAGCGTTTGGAGGCTTTCACCTACAGGTGGGGCCTGCAAACTCGGATAATGATTTTTCCCATGATTTTGGGGTTGATGACCCTAAAGTATGTGATACGTATTTCCACAATAATGGCTATAATGTAACTGGTAACCTTAATACTGGCGATGATATTCCAAATAACTTTGGAATAGGTTTGCCTTGGCATCTAATGCAAGAGAACTTCTTTAAGTATTTCTCCAATAACTATTGTGATCCAATGCCCAACCCTCCGCCAACGGAATTTTGGTGGCATAATTTTGACCCGAATCAACCGGACACTCCGAATCGACCTACGCTTACGAGAAAGAAACGATCTAATGGTACCTATGATGAAATTGAGTTGGAAGATATTGAAATCGTACGCTATTCTAAACTACCTTATATGTTGAAACGGGTAGCAAAACTTGTTTTCCAGACCGACGGTCAGGTTCCCCCAAACATTGGTGATAATGCTTGGCGAACAACTGCTAGAATGGAGTTCAACTATGAAATTGAAAAGTCAAAACGTTACGTTAGCTTTTTTGCTCCCCTGCAATCTTCTGCCGATCCACCAACTACACAAGAATTGGTAGGGCAGTTCCGGAATCTATTTTTACTTACTTCTATTGTTCAACTTCCTCAAGATGGAGACTTAGCAAATATTGATCGTAGTGTATTGCCTACCACTCACTTTGAGTATTGGACCCCTACTAATTGGAATGACCTAGATGTAGAGGGTAATGAACCAGAGAATGGTATTGGAAATAGCTTTCTTGGAGGTAAAAAGTTTAATGCCAACTTTGCCATCTTGAATAAGATCATTAATCCCTTAGGAAAGAAGACTAAAATTATTTATCGGAATTTTGGTGGTGCAAACCCCAAGAGTTATTCCATCACTAAATATGTATATCGACCTCGTCCAACAGATCAAATAGGGAACCCAGGAACCTACCGTACTGCTCCCCCCTATAACTTTCAAACCTATATGGTGGTAAGGCATTTGGAAGAAGATGATGAAGATGGTACAAGTAAACGATGGACTTATATTTTTTCTTACCCCAAAACCCTTAATGAACAAACACCACTGAGCGACAATTTTACCTACGATTTTACCTACAATTATAAGTATGGTTTTAAAAGAGCTGACGTGAGAGGTCCACTTCAAAATGGAGTACGTTATCGCACGCTTTATTACCACCGGACCGAAGAAGAGAATGGTTTGTTCTGGGGAAAACTTTATGCTATCAGAAAATATGATGGTAGTGCCCTATTAGAAGAAACGGATTATACCTATGAAGCGGTACTTGCCTTTGAACCGCCGAGCCATCGCAAACGAAAATCATCCGCTAAATTTGATTACGAAGATTATCGTTGTGATTTGCCGAGTTGTCAACGACCTTTAGTTGAAGATTATACTACATATGAAGACTACTTGGTGGCACTAAACGCATGGATCGAAAATGAAACAGATAATACGGAACATGATAGTTGGATGGAGCGCCAACCTTCTCCGCCTACAAATTTGAATTGTGTTTATCCACCTGATCTCGATAACCCTCCGACGTGTAGTTGCGGTCAATTTGCTTGGGAGTTTTTAGATGAAGCTAGTCAAGATAGATGTATTGATTATTTCAACCTTTACAATCAATGGCAAAGGGATCGTCCCTATGCTGTAGCCAGTAATTTCTTTGGTCCCAACCCCGATGTCATTCCTACCCTCGGAATGTATGATACCCCCAAGTTCTACGAAAATCGCTACGCTGCATTTATTACCGCAGAAAATCCACGTTACTTAAATAGTTATTTCATCAAAAAAACCGAAGATGTTGTCACTCAACACGAAGATCGCTGTGGTGGTGGATCAGATGTAGCTTTTCTAACCACGACAACCTACGATTACTATGATGCTAACTATGCCGGATATTCTAATTCTCCCGGTTATCTTGCCTTTCACGAACCCTACGCTGATTTGATTGGTGCGGCAAACGATTGGTTCAACCCTTCTTACGACCCCACCGAATTAGATTATTACCGAGGGTTGTCTTGGGAACCTTCTTGGCAATTGTATCGCAAAAAGACATCGCATAATCGTTTGGGAAGCCCTACCGGGGCCTACTCTCAAGAAGAATATTTCTACCTCTATGATTTATTAAATGAACCTTATTTCCATATTGGTGGTGCTTATCCTCCTAGTCGACAGCTGCGAACCAATTTGGACCTATTACAAAAAGTAGCTCGCCGAGATAAAGTACGTGTCCTGCCCTATGAAAAGAGAGTGACGACAAAAGCCCCTGGCGAAAGCCCTGTGGTGTATTCTACGTACTACGAATATGATAAAGACTGGGATGTCCAGAATACCTTTAGTGTCACGGTGATTGATAATCCCGATCCTACAGTTACGTGGCCTTGCGGAGTGAACGACCCTACCTCCAATAATGATCCCGTCGGTGGAAGTGGATGGGACCCCAATATCATTTACAATCAAGATGGAAATCCATGTGTCTATTACCACAGTAGTGAGGCGCCTGCTGGATATAATTGTCCATTGGAAGGATATTATTTTTGGTACTGTGATTGTAACGGTGTCGGAGGAAACTTAGGAGATAAGAATAATAGTTTAGGATTATCTCCACTACGGTCGAAAAAGAAAGACCAAGATCAAAACTTTCCACTTCGAAGTATGAATAGTAACCCTGGAGCCACTAATAGCAACAGTAATCCCTATTATACTGGTGATCCCAGTAACCCCTTCTTATTGCAAAATGAATATGATGACCCTTACGGAGCCTTTGTAGTGAACCAATTACAAGGAAAGGTACTGATAAAGAGAGTACTACAAAAAACGATAGCCACGGGTAATACGGATGTTCCTACTTATGACCAAACTGACTTTGCACCTTCTTACTCCCATTCTACTCAATTGCTAAGCGAGGTAGTAGAACGCAATAAGTATGGCCAGGTGATGGAGGAAAAAGATGATCAAGGTTTAGTGACTCGCTATGAATTTAGCCCGGATGAATTTGTGGAATATAAGGATTGCTACGAAGGAGAGTACGAAAGCATAGTTTGGCGACACATTAATAGTAATATTGGTCTTCCTAGCTCCATTACGGTTGGTTATGGCTTGTCCAATGCCTTAACTACCAATTATACCTATGATTTGAAGAGACGGGTGAAAACAGTAAACAATCCAACGGGAATGGTATTGAGCTATGATTATGACGACCTCGGACGAATGAGTCACACTTATCGCGATGGGACTTTATTGCAAGAAGTAGATTATCATCAGTGGGAAAACGATATGGGAGAAACCTTTGCTGAAAGGACCTATGGCAACTATGTAGAGTCCACTACGCATGTAGACCCCGGAAAATCTTTTATTGAGAAGGCTTATATAGACCCTCTGGGACGATCTAGAGGCCGGATTCGCGATAATCTTTATCTGTTTGATAACCCAATTTATGACGAGATAAATAGAGTCGAACTACAGCTTAAACCAATGATGAGTAGTTTGCCTCTTTTGGAATACACGGGTAATTATGATGATCATACCGCTTTTGAATACGAGGATAATGAAAGATCAAGAATCTTAAAAACCGCTAAAAATGGTTTAGCACTTAGTGGAACTCATACGGTGAGTATCGACTACTGTGCTCGTTATCGAACCGATTTGGAAAACGACTTGATTGCTGCGGGTTTATCCGTAACTCGTCCACCGGGCAGTTGGTTCTTGCGAACTACAACTACTGATGAGGATGGAAAGGTGATTGAAGAATTTACTAATGCCGTAGGGCAAAAAGTTGCGACCATCACCTTGGGAGGAACCGCCGCTACGGTCTTCTATTATAATAGTCAAGGGCAATTGATGGAAGTCATCAACCCCAATGACCAATCAACTACTTATACTTACAACTATCAGGGCAAACTTTATCAGCAACAAACGGTAGATGGAGGTACTACCACCTATGCCTATGATAGTCATGGCAATCTAATTGCGGAGCGAGATTCGGAAGGAGAAACCCGCTTATACGAATATGATATTTATGATCGGATGATTCGGCAAGCAATGGCTACGGGTATTGCTACTAGTGACGAACTCTTTTCGGATCAAGGAATGCATTGGGTAAATGATCCCGCTCTGACTCGTTATAATTATTGGCTAGGCCAATCTATCCCGGAGAAACACTGGTATTTTGATAATTATAATCCTGCAGATTATAACCTCACTACTACCCTTGTAAAGAACTATCTGGATAATAGTATCATCAATGCCAATGGAAAGCTAGTGGAAAGTGTAAGTTATGACCGTAATGGTAACCCGATCAGCTTTAAATTTTTCTCTTATCGTGAAGATGGTTTCCTGCGTTGGGAAATTGATCAATTCAATTATAACGGAATTAGTGCGGCTTACCCCGGCTTGGTCGTAAGAATTGATTATCCACAATACACGTATAATGGTAATCCCAAATTACAAAATATTGACCTAAACTGTGATCAGACTTTGGATATGCAGTACTATTATACTTATGACAATTGGGATCGATTGCAAGAGGTATACGCTAGCTTTGATAATGCTAAACAGAATGGGCATAAAGTAGCGAGTTATGAATATGATAACCTCAATGGTCAGGTGACCCACCGCCGCCATTATGCAAGCAGTGCCTCTTGTACGAATACGGAAGTGGACGTAGTAACTTATGATTATGATCCCGACCGTTTTCGTTTGACCATGATCGGCAGTACGCTTTTTGATTGGCGTTTGTATTATGATGGAAATATAGGTAGTGGTTCGAATGCTTATGCCCGCAACTACAATGGAAATATCAATGTATCGGAGGCAACTTATAAGTTGGGAACAGCCACCAATTCCCCTACCGCATTTTCTAGCCCCACGATTTACAACTATAGTTATGATGCGCTCAATCGCTTAGTAGAAGCAGATGCAAAAGTTACCGAATACAGTCAGGGGCCCCTTTCCCCGCTACTTTTTGGGGATACGGAGTATAGCTATGATAAAATCGGTAACTTCCTCGAATTGCAACGAACTTCGATTGATAAATTCGATAATCCCGAAAAAATTCGTTTTGTATATCATTACGGTACGGGGAACAACCGTTTAGCATTTACTCAGGAGTCTATTAATGATGCTCCGCTCAATACGAATCGAAATTTTACCTACGATGCAAGAGGAAACTTGGATTCGGACACTCAAAAGGATATTGATCAGATAGCCTATGGTCGAGCCAATTTGCCTTGGGAGATTACGAGAAGTTTGGCGGCGGATAATAACCGTCATATCTCCTACCAGTATGACGTAAATGATGCCCGGATCTACAAGGCCAGTCGATTTAGCCCTGCGGGAGTGGCGACTACTTCAGAATATTATTTGCGGAGTGCTGCGGGACAAGAATTAGGGGTTTACGATTTTAATGGAGATGAACTTACTTGGTATGTGTTTGGAATGGATCGAGTGGCGAAATTAGAACACTTGCCAACGACCAATTGGCCGGGAGGCTTGGACCTCCAAAGTCGAAGCCAACAGCAAAAAACAGGAAATGATGAAGAGGAAAAAACTAAGGCTACGGTACTTGCCGCTACCCGTTTTGGTTACGAGCGTCAGATTGATGAATTAAATCCTAAAAATCAAGAGGTATTGGCTTTTGTTCGCCGTTTAAGACAAGAGGATGGTAGCTATGCCTTCCCCAACAATCTCTATTATATCAAAGATCGAGCGGATGAAAGTAAGTCATTATGGTTAGAAGAAGATTGGATGTTTTATGACTCTACTCGTTTTGAGCTGATCGAACAAATACCGCTTTCCTCTGATCGACAACGCTTAAGTTTTATC
>SPJL01014829.1_pt1 | contig 29265 bp, 30 predicted proteins | sample 3741751 | NCBI WGS metagenome assembly SPJL01 (sample SAMN10925998, study PRJNA522277) | cold seep metagenome | isolation source: Elba SIP-enriched marine methane seep metagenome, extraction at timepoint T3 | place: Italy: coast of Elba, Mediterranean Sea | reverse complement strand
TCTTTTTGCATAAAGTGCGCATAAGGGCCCAACTCCATGCTTGCTAATGACAACTCACTTTGGTGTATTTTTCGCGTGACAACACTGTTTGTTTGATCATAAATCGTGACTGCATCAGTTGTAATTTCTGCAATATCACCATCTTCTAAATAGATGACCTTTCTAGTCGCTGCCAATACTGCCGAAACGTCAGAAGCAATAAAATTCTCTTCCTCACCTAAGCCAACTAATAACGGGCACCCTAATCTTGCTGTCACGAGTTTGTTTTTTTCTTTGGTTGAAATCACGCAGATAGCGTAAGCGCCTACCAATTCCTGAACCGCAGCTTTAACTGCAGTAAGTAAATCCATACTTTGGTGATGATAGTGAATCAAATGGGCGATCACTTCTGTATCAGTTTCTGACTCAAACTGATAGCCTAGCGCCACTAACTTTTCGCGCTGTTCATCATGGTTTTCAATGATGCCATTATGTACAACAGCGACTTCATTGTTTGATATATGTGGGTGTGCATTACGCTCTGTCACGCCACCATGTGTTGCCCAGCGCGTATGACCGATACCAGTGTTACCTGATATCCCTGTTGCTTGTGCCCGCGCTTCAAGCGCTTTAACGCGCCCAACTGCGCGAACACGGCTGATCTCCTGATTCAGTATCGCTAAACCTGCGGAGTCATAGCCGCGGTACTCCAAACGTGTGAGGCCCTGTATAAGGTGATTTACAACATCGCCTTTAGAAACTGATCCGACTATTCCACACATATTATTTTGCTTTCTTTTGTTTCACTGGTCGCTGCCAACCTTGTATCGTTACCTGTGTTTTGGCACGACAGATCGTCAAGCTATCGGCTTGTGTATCTTGCGTGATGGTCGAGCCTGCACCAATTGTAGATCCACGTTTTATGGTCACAGGCGCGACCAACTGACTGTCTGATCCAATAAATGCATTATCTTCGATTATCGTTTTAAACTTATTTGCACCATCATAGTTACAAGTAATCGTACCTGCTCCAACATTCACCCCCTTGCCAACTTCAGCATCTCCAATATAGCTAAGGTGATTTACTTTACTACCATCATCTATAGATGCATTTTTGATTTCGACAAAGTTGCCAATATGATTATTGGATTTTAGTTCTGCACCTGGTCGCAATCGCGCATATGGGCCAACTCGACAATCTTTGCCTACAGTTGCATTTTCAATATGCGAATACGCTTGAATGTTACTATTCTCCTCAATGCTGCTGTCCTTAATTACACTATAGGGCCCAATAAAGACATTGTCCCCCAATTGAACGCTACCTTCAAACACACAACCAACATCTATCGTAACACCTTTTCCAGTCTGCAATTTTCCTCGAATATCTATGCGTGCTGGATCCAGCAAAGTCACTCCTTTTTGCATTAGTTCACTAGCTTGTCTACTTTGTAGTGCCCGCTCTGCTGCTGCAAGGTCTTGTTTACTATTCACTCCAGCCACAGCCCACTCGTCAGTCACCATTGTTGCATTAACATTGCTACCTTCCTCCACTGCCAGTTTAACAATATCAGTTAAGTAATACTCTCGCTGCGCATTGTCATTATTAATTTGATCTAGCCAATTTTTCAGACTGGTCGCTGGCATGCTCATAATCCCAGTATTCACTTCATCTACTTTACGTTGATCTTCGCTTGCATCTTTGTCTTCGACAATGGCTTTCACTTGGCTTGCTTCTCGTATAATTCTGCCATAGCCTGTCGGATCAGCCTTTTGGCAAGATAAGATACCTAAACCTTCTGGGCTTTCGGTTATTAGTTGTTGGCACATTGCATATTGAATCAATGGTACATCGCCTAACAAGATTAATACTTGTGCACCCTCTTCTAAGGCTGGTAAGGCCTGCATCACCGCGTGACCTGTGCCGAGTTGCTCCGCTTGCTCTACCCATTCAATATCACTACCATTAAAGTGCGCTTTGACAGTTTCACCACCATAGCCATAGACCACAATTATTTTTGATGGCTTTAGTAGGCTTGCTTCATCAATCACTCTTTGCAGAATAGGCACGCCCCCTACTGTATGCAGTACCTTAGGTAATTGTGATTGCATACGTGTGCCCTTACCCGCGGCAAGTATGATAATGTTTAATTTTTGTTTCATCAGACTAGTTACCATTTTTTATGATGCTGCACTCACATAATCGAATTTATATAACAGACCCCAAACACTCAGCACTTTTAAACAAGTTCGCTAGCATTGAATCGGCCTTTAAACACAATGCGCCATTATTATCACGCAGTGAGCAAAGTGAATTATTTAAACACGAAATAGGTCAACAGACTTATTTCATCAAACGTTATTATAAATCAAGAGGCGTATTATCCTGGCTAGGTTATTCTAGATTCAAAAACGAAATACGTAACCAATACTGGTTTAACCAAAATAATATCCCTTCCGCTAAGTTAGTTAGTAGCGCTGAACAAAAGTTTTTTCTTAAAACCATTAAGAGTTTTTTAATTACAGAGGGCTTAACTAGCACCAAAGACTTAAATGAAATTGCAAATAATGCACCAGCTTTTTTTAAGGATTTCAAGCGTACTTACCTCCTGATCAACAATACTGCGCAGATTTTAAGACAATTACATGCTCATCAGTTTTGCCACAATGATTTGCATTGGCGCAACCTGCTGGTAGATGAGAGCTCAAAAACAACCGACGTATACTTGATTGATTGTCCGTCCGGACATTTTTTACCTTGGCCATTATTTCATTACAAACGTATCAAAGATCTGGCCAACTTAGACAAACAAGCACCTAAGTTTTTAAGCCGCACGCAGCGCTTGCGTTTTTTTCTTACCTACCGTGGTAGTCAGCGCTTAGCGCGAGCTGATAAACAAATGATAGCGGCTGTAATAAGACACAAAGAGCACCGCAAAATCAGAAAACAAAAATCTGGTTTCGCCTTACTCATGTATCAGATTAAATTCAATTTATTTCATCAATAGAGAATATTGACTATGCTGTACTCAACAAAAAAGCGGCCATGAGCCGCTTTTTTGTTTGTAGAATTAAACAAGCTTTAGTGCATCTTGCGTAGCTTCTCGATCGCACGAAGTTGTGCAACAGCTTCAGCCAACTCAGCTTTAGCTTTTGCATAATCCATATTGGATGCTTGATTTGCCAATGCTTCTTCCGCTGCTTTTTTAGCTTCTAGTGCTTTTGCTTCATCAAGATCTTCACCACGAATTGCAGCATCTGCTAGCACTGTGATACGACCTGGTTGTACTTCTAACATGCCACCATTCACGTGAATCAACGTTTCACCTTCTTTAGATGGCTCTTGAATACGCACTGACCCAGGTTTTAAACCTGTTAATAATGGCGTATGGTGCGGGTAAATACCGATTTCGCCTGCAATCCCTGGGGCAACTACAAAGGTTGCCTCCGCGGAAAACAGGCTTTCTTCTGCACTTACTACATCAATATGTACAGTATTTGCCATGGTGATTTCCTATTCAGTGTTTAGTTAATGGTTTTGGCTTTTTCAATCGCTTCTTCGATCGTACCTACCATGTAGAATGCCTGTTCTGGCAGATCATCATACTCACCATCAACAATGGCTTTAAAGCCTTTAATTGTGTCTTTTAGTGATACATATTTGCCTGGTGCACCCGTAAAGATTTCAGCCACATGGAATGGCTGTGACAAGAAACGTTGAATTTTACGTGCACGATTCACAGCCATTTTATCTTCCGGTGACAGCTCATCCATACCAAGAATCGCAATAATGTCGCGTAATTCTTTATATTTTTGTAAAGTCGATTGTACGGCACGAGCAACTTCATAGTGCTCTTCACCAACGACTAATGGATCAAGTTGGCGTGAAGTTGAATCCAGTGGGTCAACCGCAGGGTAAATACCCAGTGAAGCAATATCACGTGAAAGCACAACTGTTGAATCCAAATGTTGGAACGTTGTCGCTGGTGATGGATCGGTCAAGTCATCCGCCGGCACGTAAACCGCTTGAATAGAAGTAATTGAACCATCTTTTGTTGACGTAATACGTTCTTGTAAGCGACCCATTTCGTCAGCCAGTGTTGGTTGGTAACCCACCGCAGAAGGCATACGACCTAATAGCGCAGATACCTCAGTACCAGCCAATGTGTAACGGTAAATGTTATCCACGAAGAACAACACATCACGGCCTTCATCACGGAATTTTTCCGCCATTGTTAAGCCAGAAAGCGCAACACGAAGACGGTTACCTGGTGGTTCGTTCATTTGACCAAACACCATGGCTACTTTTGACTCTTTCATATTGTCTAGCTGAATCACACCAGCTTCTGACATTTCGTGATAGAAGTCATTACCTTCACGTGTTCGTTCACCAACACCAGCAAACACTGATAAACCAGAATGCTGTTTAGCAATGTTGTTAATCAACTCAAGCATATTAACGGTTTTACCAACACCAGCGCCACCGAATAGACCAACTTTACCACCCTTAGCAAACGGGCATACCAAGTCAATCACTTTAATACCAGTTTCAAGCAGATCAACAGAAGGTGACAACTCTTCAAATGCTGGTGGTTTTTGATGGATAGAGCGTCTTTCGTCTGAGTCAATCTCACCTACTTCATCAATTGGACGACCTAGTACGTCCATGATGCGGCCTAATGTACCAATACCGACTGGTACAGTGATTTGGTCACCCGTTGCTTTAAATTCAGTACCGCGTGAGACACCATCAGATGAACCCATGGCAATAGTACGAACAATGCCGTCACCTAATTGCTGTTGCACTTCAAGCGTTAAACCTGTTTCAACTTGTTCTGACTCTTCGTTAATAATTAAAGCATCAAATACTTTAGGCATATCCTCTCTTGCGAACTCAACATCCACAACAGCACCAATACATTGCACTACCTTACCAATTTTAGTTGCACTCATTTTATTTCCTATTCAAATATTTTTTGAATTTATTTAATTTTGTCTTTCTTAACCTTTAAGAAACGGCTGCTGCACCACCCACAATTTCAGAAATCTCTTGTGTAATCGCTGCTTGTCTAGCTTTGTTGTAAACCAGTTTAAGTTCACCAATAACATTTTTAGCATTATCAGAAGCAGATTTCATCGCAACCATACGTGATGATTGCTCTGAAGCCATGTTTTCAGCAACAGCGTTGTAAATTAAAGACTCAACATAACGTGTCATTAACTGATCTATTACTGGTACCGCTTCGGGCTCATAGATATAGTCCCAACTACCTTTAGGGCTACCTAACGCCTCACCTGACAGCGGCAACAACTGCTCCATGGTTGCTTCTTGCTTCATGGTATTGATAAATTTTGTATAACAAATATGTAATTCATCAATTTCACCCGTCGTATACGCATCCAGCATTACTTTGATGGTACCAATCAGGTTTTCCATGTGTGGTACATCACCCAGCCCAGTAATATGTGAGCTGACTTTTGCACCCATACGTGTCATAAAGGCAAAACTCTTGTTACCGACTGCAGACACTGAGACAGTGTTATTTGCCTCTTCCCATTCTTGCATTTTGTTCACTGACATACGTAATACGTTAGTGTTCAAGCCACCACACAAACCCTTATCTGAGCTCACCACAATCAAGCCAATATTTTTGACTGTATCGCGTTTGATCAAAAAAGGATGCTTATATTCGCTTTGCGCTGTTGCAAGATGTGCCGCTACATTTCTGATTTTTTCGGCATAAGGGCGTGATGCACGCATTCTATCCTGCGCTTTACGCATTTTAGAAGCAGCAACCATTTCCATTGCTTTGGTAATCTTTTGTGTATTTTGTACACTCTTGATTTTGGTTCTAATTTCTTTACTACCAGCCATGATCGTTACCTAGCTTCCTAATTAATATGCACCCGTTGCTTTAAAGTCTTTAACTGCATCTTCCAAAGCAGCCTCATCCTCTTTAGACAACGCTTTGTTGTCTTCGATAGACTTCACTAATGACTCATATTTAGAGTTCATAAAGCCATGTAATGCATTTTCGAACGCAAGTACTTTTTCAGTTGGTACATCATCAAAGTAACCTTTGTTTGCAGCAAACAATGTTGTCGCCATGCTTGATACGCTTAATGGTGCATACTGCGCTTGTTTCATCAACTCAGTAAACATACGACCACGTTCAAGTTGTTTTCTTGTCGCTTCATCAAGATCAGAAGCAAACTGAGCAAAGGCCGCCAACTCACGATATTGCGCCAATGCTAAACGAACACCGCCACCAAGCTTCTTAATGACTTTAGTTTGCGCAGCACCACCCACACGAGATACCGAAATACCTGCGTTAATCGCTGGACGAATACCCGCATTAAATAAGTCAGTTTCTAAGAAAATCTGACCATCTGTAATCGAAATCACGTTAGTTGGGACGAATGCTGAAACGTCACCAGCTTGTGTTTCAATCACTGGTAATGCTGTTAATGAACCAGTTTTACCTTTGACTTCACCATTGGTGAATTTTTCGACATACTCTTCGTTCACACGCGCTGCACGCTCTAGCAATCTTGAGTGAATATAGAAAACATCGCCTGGATATGCTTCACGGCCTGGTGGACGACGTAATAGCAATGAAATTTGACGGTAAGCAACCGCTTGTTTTGATAAGTCATCATAAACAATCAATGAATCTTCACCGCGGTCACGGAAGTATTCACCCATGGTACAACCTGCATAAGGTGCCAAGAATTGAAGTGCTACAGAATCAGAGGCTGAAGCAGCAACCACAATGGTGTATTCCATTGCGCCATACTCTTCAAGTTTACGTACTACGTTAGCAATGGTCGATGCTTTTTGACCGATAGCAACATAAATACAAGTCATGTTTTGACCTTTTTGGTTGATGATCGCATCAACCGCAACTGCTGTTTTACCTGTTTGGCGGTCACCAATAATCAACTCACGTTGACCACGGCCGACGGGTACCATTGAGTCAACAGACTTCAAACCTGTTTGCACTGGCTGCGACACTGATTTACGTGCAATCACGCCAGGTGCCACTTTTTCCAATTTGTCTGTTGCTGATGTATTGATTGGGCCTTTACCATCGATTGGCATACCCAACGCATTCACTACACGACCAATTAACTCAGGGCCAACTGGTACTTCCAAAATACGACCAGTACAAGTAACTGTGTCGCCTTCTGAAATATGCTCGTAATCACCAAGTACAACCGCACCAACTGAATCACGCTCCAAGTTTAATGCTAGGCCATAGGTATTGCCTGGGAATTCGATCATCTCGTTAGCCATCACATTTGATAGGCCATGAATACGAACGATACCGTCTGTCACAGAAATCACAGTACCTTGTGTACGTGCTTCAGTGCTGGTAGAAAAATTTTCTAATCTGCTTTTAATCAGCTCACTAATCTCTGATGTCGATAACTGCATGTTAACTCCTAATATTTTTGGGGCTTACCCGAATCCTTATTCTGAAAGCGTATACGCTAAATTCTGTAACTGGCTCTGCACTGAAGTATCGATGACAGTATCACCTACTACAATTTTCATCCCACCTAGCAATTCTGGATCAACACGATTTACCACTTCAATTTTCTTCTCAAACCGTGATTCCAGCTTCTGAATGATTTCTTTAGATTCATTTTCCTCTAAAGCCACTGCAGAAATGATCTCTGCTTGCAGAACACCTTCATCTTTTGCCTTCAAGGCTTCAAATGCAGCACTGATAGCAGGTAGCAAACTTAACCTGCCATATTCGACCAGGACTTTTACTAAGTTTTGACCATGCTCACTGAGATGTTTACCGCAAATATCCAAAAATACAGATTCCAAATCAGACTTCTGTACTTTGGGGTCATTGATCACTGTTTGCATTGCAGTATCTTCAGCAACGCCACGCATCAATGACAACATGTCAGACCACCGACCTAAGTCTTTTTGTTCTTTTGCTAGGTTATAGGCAGCGACTGCATAAGGCCTAGCAATTGTTGAGAGTTCGGCCATGTTTATAGCTCCGCAGATAATTTAGCTAGCAGTTCGCTATGTGCTTTTTGATCAATCTCTTTGCGTAGAATCTTTTCTGCACCTGCAATTGCTAAAGATGATACTTGACCACGTAACGCCTCTTTTGCACGATTTACTTCCTGATCGATTTCAGCCTTTGCGCCAGCAACAATGCGGTCGCCCTCTGCTTTAGCATTAGTTTTCGCTTCTTCAACGATTTGCGAACCACGCTTTTCAGCCTGACTGATGATTTCGCCAGCTTTATCTTTTGCTTCACTAATGGTGAGCTCAGATTTTCTTGCGGCAACTTCTAGTGCACTTTTACCTTCCTGTGCAGCAGCAAGACCATCTGCAATGTCTTTTTGTCTTTTTTCAATCGCTCTTAATAGTGGCGGCCAAACAAATGTCACCGTAAACCAGATCAGCACTGCAAAAGTCAGCGCTTGTGCGATAAGTGTAAAATTTATATTCATCTTAATTCCAACGTATTGTTCAGCTTTGAATATGCATTGAGTATCTTAGATACGACAAAAGGCTGGCCACATTTAAGGCCAACCTGTTTTGTATGCTAATTAACCAACAGCACTTAGTAATGGGTTAGCAAATGCAAACATCATTGCTAGACCAACACCAATAATAAATGAAGCGTCAATCAAACCTAATAGCAGGAATACTTTACCTTGTAGTTGAGGAATCATTTCTGGTTGACGTGCAGCACCTTCTAAGAAGCTCGCACACATAATACCGATACCGATACATGCGCCAGCCGCGCCCAAACCAATAATAAGACCAATACCAACGCCTGTGTAGGCTTGAATCATTGCTAATGCTTCCATTTTTGTTACCCTCTCTTTGATTAAATTAATACTAAATAAAAATTGTTATTCTATTCACACTATTCGTTAGTGTGACTCATGTGCCATTGCTAAATACACTACTGTCAGCATCATAAAGATAAACGCTTGCAATGTAACAATCAGAATATGGAAAATTGACCAACCTGTTGCCAGCAATGTACTAAAACCAACCCCCCACAAGCTTGTTGATGCCCACATCCAAAGTAATAAGAAAATCACTTCGCCTGCGTACATATTGCCAAACAAACGTAAAGAGTGTGATAGTGGTTTTGACACATACTCGATGACATTGAATAGGAAGTTTAGGGGCAGCACCCAGAACTTGGTGCCAAAAGGTGTATAGAACAATTCGTGAATCCAGCCGCCCAGGCCTTTTACTTTGATAGCGAAGAAAATCATAAGCACCCATACTGATAATGCTAATGCAAAGGTTGCATTGACATCAGCTGTCGGTACTGGACGCCATTTTTCGATACCCAAAAATCCCATTACCGTGGCTAGGATATCTGCAGGAATAAAGTCCATGCAGTTCATGATTAATACCCAGACAAATACTGTTAATGCTGTTGGTGCAATAAAACTATGACGATCACCATGGAAAATATTTTTCACCTGATCATCAATAAAGCCAAACAGCAACTCAACAAATGCTTGGCCTTTTCCTGGCACGCCGGTTGTTGCTTTGCGTGCAACAGACCAAATCAAGCCCATCACAATCAAACCAAGTAGGATAGACATAATAATCGTATCCCAGTGAATGAACCAAAAGTCTGTTTTACCAAACGATTCACCATTGAAGCTCAAGTGGTGACCAATATAACCCGCTGGGGTCAGAGCATGTTCTGCTGCGTGTTCTGTTGACATAAATGAATTCTATTTAATTGTTATTACTAAAAGCTGTTTAAATTTTAATCTTGCTTAATGCAACTGCTGAAAATATCGCTCCAGCTGCTAAGCCAACAATCAGCGCTAATGGCACTAAGTGCTGGTAATACTGAAAAGCCAACCATAGGCCGACCAAAATAATACCGATCTTCACCGCTTCCGCCTTGAGCAGGTTAACCAAAACTGCACTACCTGTTTTAAGGCCTGAACCTTTCTTTGTAATTTGTGTCCCTACAAATGTGCCAATTAACACAATGAGACCACCTAACAACACCGAAAAGCCAGCATGCTGACCAAACCCTACAAATGCACACAATGCGACAACCAGTGTTGCGATGCTTTGTGCTTGCAATGTTTTGCTGACGAGATCTGCTGAAAACTGTTTGGACAAATTTTTTTTATTAACTATTAATAGCTAACAGTATTATACAAACCCAGGATTGTGAATTATTGTGTGTTGATAGTCAATACTCAATCCCGCGTATTGTGCAAACTCTATGACCTTAATCAAGGTTTTTGACGTTAATTTGAAATTTTTGCAATTATATCGTCCAATTGGTCTAAAGAACCGTAATTAATCTTCACCGTCCCTTTTCCTGACTTACTTGACTTGATATTCACTACAGCACCTAGCTTTTCACTCAATGATTCTTCTAGGCGCTTAACATCTTGATCTTCTGCGTGCTCATTTGGTGATACCTTACCTGACGCAGTATCAACATCAAATGCCCGCACCATTTTCTCAGCCTCACGTACAGACAACTCATCTTTCACAATCCGTTCAGCCAGTATCACTTGGTGCGCCCCTTCTTGCCCAACCAATGTACGTGCATGGCCCATTTCAATCTGGCCGCCCATCAGCATTTCCTGCACAGGCGCGCACAATGTCAATAGCCTTAATAAATTTGACACTGCCACACGCGAGCGCCCTACTGCATGCGCTGCCTTTTCATGGGTCATGTCAAATTCATCAATTAATCTCTTGATACCTTGCGCTTCTTCCAACGGGTTTAGGTTTTCTCGTTGAATATTTTCAATCAACGCCATCGCGAGTGCTGATTCATCTGGAATCTCGCGAATAATCACAGGTACTTCATCTAAGCCTGCTTTTTGACTGGCACGCCACCTTCTTTCACCAGCGATAATTTCATACTGATCTTCACCTACAGCCCTCACCAATATCGGCTGCATAACCCCCTGTGTTGCAATAGACTCAGCCAGTGTTTGCAACGCAGTTTCATCCATCAAACTACGCGGCTGATATTTACCTGACTGCAATGCAGTGACAGGCAATGTTGTTAATGTCTCATTATTAGCAACAGACTCTTCAACATCTGTTGCTAATAATGAATCTAACCCTCTACCTAATCCTTTTGTTTTAGCCATCGATATGCTCTTTTTCTAAAATTTCATTTGCCAATGTCATATATGCCTGCGCACCCTTAGAAGTCTTATCATAAGCCAATACTGGCAAACCATAACTTGGTGCTTCAGCCAAGCGGATATTTCTTGGGATCACGGTCTTATATACCTTGTCTCCAAAGTGCCCTATTAGCTGCTCTGAAACCTGCTTAGCTAACATATTGCGTGGATCATAAAGTGTTCGTAACAACCCCTCTATCCTGAGCGTCTTATTCAGATTGGTTCTAACTTTCTTGATCGTATTAACCAAATCCGATAAACCTTCTAAAGCGTAATACTCACATTGCATAGGTATCATTACCGCCTGCGCAGCAGTCAAAGCATTCACAGTCACCAGGTTTAATGAGGGTGGGCAGTCAAGCAACACATAATCATAGGCTTCTGACTCAGCCAATTTCTTAATGGCATTAATCAGTATTTTCTCTCTTGCAATCTCATTGACGAGCTCAATTTCCGCACCTGCCAAATCTCTATTAGAGGGCACAATATCAAAGCCATTACGCTCGTTCTTTACCAGCGCTTCCTCTATGGTTTTATCACCAATCAATACATCGTAAATCGTTGCTTCTATCTTATCTTTATTAATCCCTGAGCCAGTCGTTGCATTTCCTTGAGGGTCCAAATCTATTAACAAGACTTTTTTACCCAACTCTCCAAGACTTGCCGCCAAGTTCACTGAAGTGGTTGTTTTACCCACCCCACCTTTTTGATTCGTTATTGCTAAAGTTTTCATTCATTAAACCTATTACTTAAGTTACCCATCGAACCTTATTTCCACCAAGTGGCGCTCTGCTTCCAAATGCGCTATATCCAGCGGAATAACCTTTGTCACATACTCACCGACCTTATCCAACACTTCCAACTCAGACACTGGCTTCACACCCTTCATCGCCAACCAGCAACCTTTTTTCTCTAGCAAATGTTTTGTCAAAGACACGAACAGTGCCATTTCACTAAACGCTCTAGAGATGATGATCGACATACCATTCACACCAAAGTCAACACTATTAAGCTTCTCAACCCTGCCATGTATAGCGTTAAAATTCTTCAATTCCAACTCTGCCCTTGCCTGCATCATAAAGCTAGTTTTCTTTTGCACCTTATCCACTGCAAAGACCTGCCTATCTGGCAAGCAGATTGCCAATGGTATTGAAGGTAAGCCCGCACCCGATCCAACATCCAAAATGGGCCCAGACGCACCACGCGCCTTAACATATGACAACACAGAAAGAGAGTCTATCAAATGCAATCGCACCATTTCCTTAGGATCACGAATCGCTGTTAGGTTATAAGTTTTATTCCACTTCACCAATAACGCTAAGTAGCGTACCAACTTATCCAGTTGCTCACCCGTTAACCCATACTCAACCACCGCCTCTGAGAGCAAGGATCTGATTACACCTTCATCCATCAAGCAACTTTACCTATCTTGCCAGATTTGGTTTTGCGTTTTAAATGTACTAGTAACATTGAAATCGCGGCTGGCGTGATACCTGAGATACGGCCAGCCTGCCCTATCGTTTCTGGTTTTTGTGCTGCCAGCTTCTGTTGCGCTTCAATCGTTAGTCCATGAATTTGGCTATAGTCAAAATCTGCAGGCAAGGCCAGCGCTTCTTGTGCCTTTACCTTTTTAACATCTTCTATTTGCCGGTCTATATAACCTTGGTACTTAGCAGAAATCTCAACCTGATCAATCACAGCCTGAGACAAATCCTCTTGCACTTCGCCAGTCGCCACCACCAACTGCTGATAATTCACTTGCGGACGCTTTAACAACTCAAACAAACAATACTCATGATCCAAGACTTTACCAAATAAGGTTTGCATTGTTTCAGCATCTAACTGTGTGGGCTGCACAAAGCTCTCTTTCAAGCGCTGAAGCTCTAATTCAATCGCTTTTTGCTTAACTGTAAATTGTTCCCACCGCGCATCACACACCAAACCAAACGCTCTACCCTTTGGCGTCAATCTCAAATCAGCATTATCTTCACGCAGTTGCAAACGGTACTCCGCTCTTGATGTAAACATACGATAAGGCTCACTAACTCCACGGGTAATCAAGTCATCTACCAACACACCCAAGTACGCCTCGTCCCTTGCAGGACACCATGATGGTTTACCCTGCACCTTCAACGCTGCATTCAATCCAGCCAGCAAACCCTGTGCCGCAGCCTCTTCATACCCCGTTGTACCATTAATCTGCCCAGCAAAGAACAAACCTTCAATCGCTTTCGTTTCCAACGAGCTCTTTAATCCACGCGGATCAAAGTAATCGTATTCAATTGCATACCCCGGCCTTAATATATGTGCATTCTCCATCCCTTTGATGGAACGCACCAAAGCCAATTGAATATCAAAAGGGAGGCTGGTTGAAATACCATTAGGATACAACTCATGCGTCTCCAAACCCTCCGGCTCAATAAACAACTGATGTGACTCTTTATCAGCAAAACGGTGGATCTTATCTTCGATACTTGGACAATACCTTGGCCCCACTCCCTCAATCACCCCTGTATACATTGGAGAGCGATCTAAACCTTGACGAATGATGTCGTGCGTCTTTTGGTTGGTATGCGTTATCCAACACGAAACCTGCTTAGGGTGCTGCGACACATCACCCATAAAAGAAAAAACAGGCACTGGATCGTCACCAGGCTGCTCTTGCATTTGTGTGAAATCTACACTACGCGCATCGATTCTTGGTGGCGTACCTGTTTTCAACCTGCCGACTGGCAGCTGCAACTCTCTTAACTTCGCGGCCAGTGAATTTGAAGGCGGGTCTCCTGCACGTCCTGCCTGATGATTTTCCAGACCCACATGGATCACACCACCTAAAAAAGTCCCTGCTGTCAGCACAACCGATTTTGACAAAAATTTAAGGCCCATTTGTGTAGCCACACCAACAACCGCTCTGCCATCCAATACAACGTCATCTACCGCTTGCTGGAAAATCCATAAATTTTCTTGATTTTCAAGACACTTGCGAATAGCCGCCTTGTACAAAACCCTATCCGCCTGTGCACGTGTCGCACGAACAGCTGGCCCCTTACTCGCGTTTAGCGTTCTAAACTGGATACCAGACTCATCAATCGCTGCAGCCATTGCGCCGCCCAACGCGTCCACCTCTTTAACTAAGTGCCCCTTACCAATCCCTCCAATACTAGGATTGCATGACATTTGGCCTAAAGTCTCGATGTTATGTGTCAGTAGCAGTGTAGATTGCCCCATGCGCGCACTAGCCAAAGCAGCTTCTGTACCTGCATGACCACCACCAACAACAATTACATCAAATTTTTCCGGATAATCCATCATTACTTATTTAAATTTCTATCGCCGTTATTTTATCTGATTTAAACTTGCAAAGATATTGTTTCACGTGAAACATTTCAAAAAAGCCATTCAGATTGTTTCACGTGAAACAAAAAAGGCGCCATATAATGGCGCCTTTTTTGTTATCTACAGACTATTTAGTATCTAAACTACCCATTGATTTTGGATAAGTTAATACGCCCCAAGGCATACCTGGAATATCGAGCTTAGTCGATAGTGATAAGTCTGCTGTATTATACACATAGACATCATCGGATTTGCCACAAGCGAGCATGATCTTTTGGTTATCTGGGGTAAAACTAAAGTGCCAACAGCGTTTGCCAGATTTTGCAGTGTTGATTTGCTCATGTGTGTTGGCGTCATATACTTCTAACTGATGTGCACGGTTAGTCGCAACATAGATTAGTTTGCCTTCTTCATCATAAGCAACACCATAGGGTGTTTCACCTGTATTAACTGACTTTGTTACATTAAAATCCTTATCAAGTACAAGGTATTGGTTGCCAAATTCAAGTGTTACAATATATTCATTGCCACTAGGAGAGAGTTTGATACCGCGTGGTCGGTTACCGTATTCTTTGGTTTCGATTAACTTAACCAGCTCACCTGACTCAATATCATGAACTGTAATGGTGTTATCTGCTTCGTTTGTAATGACTAACAGCTTACCATCTGCACTAAACTCAATACCTTCTGTCTCAGGACCACCGGTGATTTCACGAATAAGTTTACCTTCTTTCAAATCAACAACAGCGATTTTTGCGGGCAGTTCATCTTCGTCATCATCGTCGTCGTCATCTTCCTCTTCTTCATGTGCACCAGGCTTAGGTGGAGGGCCACCGACAGCACTTGGTTCAGAGGAAATAAAGGCGTAATTACCTCTAACACGAACAAACTCAGGATTTTTACCGACAAAGATTTGATTTACCACTTCTCCAGTTGTGGTATCGATAACTGAAATACTACCGTTTTCACGGGTAGCAACAATCAGATAACGGCCATCATCTGTAATACCAATTCCTCTTGGTGCTTTTGCTTTAACATCAATGGTCTTTACAACGGTCATGGTTGATAGGTCGACTTGACTGATACCTGCTTTTTGACTGCTGATGTAAGCAACATTAGTTGGCACAGTCATAACAGGGTCGGTAACAACAGTTTGTTGGTCTTTTTCTGAGCACGCTGTAAGGCCAGTAACCAGCATCAAGAGTAGAGCGCTCACTCGGCTAGCATGGGTTCTGATTTTGTATTGCATGTATTTCTCCAGTTTTATAATAATATAAGTGTGCTAGGAATCATTATTATAAAGTAACTAGTTTAGTTGGTAGATAGAATCTGTCTGAAAGTATGTTTCACGTGAAACTATTTACCCAAGAAAAGTTGGTAAGCGGTGTTGTTTGTTTCATCCCAGTAGCGATAACCTAGTTGGGCTAGAAACTCAGCAAATGCACCATGGTCGCTGTCTGGTACTTGTATACCAACTAACACGCGGCCAAAGTCTGCACCGTGGTTTCGATAGTGGAAAAGGCTTATATTCCAGTTATGTCCCATGCTGTTTAAGAAGTTGAGTAAAGCACCTGGCTTTTCTGGAAATTCAAAACGGTAGACAAGCTCATGCTCTGCTTGTGGTGCATGGCCGCCAACAAGGTGTCTTACATGTAGTTTAGCAACCTCATTATCACTTAAGTCTGTAGCAGTTAGTCCATTGTCAGATAGTTGATCAATTAATGCATCAACTTCAGTAGAGCTATGAATAGAAATACCAACATAGATATGTGCAGCCGTGGCATCTGAGTAGCGATAATTAAATTCGGTAATATTACGTGTGCCCAAAAGCGCACAGAACTGTTTAAAAGCGCCTGGTTTCTCTGGGATGGTCACAGCAAGCAATGCTTCACGACGCTCACCGAGCTCGGCACGCTCAGCAATAAAGCGTAAACGATCGAAATTCATGTTAGCGCCAGATGCGATACCTACATACGTTTTACCAGTGAGGTTGTTCTTTTCAACATATTGTTTTATGCCTGCTACTGAAAGCGCGCCAGCAGGCTCAAGAATGTTACGCGTATCTTCGAATACATCTTTAATTGCAGCACAAATGGCATCGTTATCTACTGTAATCATTTCGTCGACATAGTCTTGGCACAAAGCAAAAGTGTGAGCGCCAACTTGTTTAACCGCAGCACCATCTGCAAATAACCCAACTTGGTCAAGCATCACACGCTGGTTAGCAATGAGGGATTTCGTCATGGCATCTGCATCGACGGCCTCAACACCAATGACTTTTACCTCTGGACGAATTGCTTTGATATAGGCAGCAACACCTGCAATAAGCCCTCCGCCGCCAACACAACAAAATACTGCATCAAGGTGACCGGGATAAGACTCTAAAATCTCTTTGGCAATAGTACCCTGCCCCGCGATGACATCTGGGTCGTCGTAGGGATGGACAAATGTTAAGCCCTCAGATTTCTCTAGTGACAGTGCATGCTCATAAGCATCAGTATAGCTATCACCAAACAATATTACCTCAGCGCCCCGTGCCTTAACTGCATTCACCTTGATCAACGGCGTAGTAGTTGGCATTACGATGACCGCTCTACAGTTTAACTTCTGCGCACTAAGTGCAACGCCCTGAGCATGATTACCTGCTGAAGCTGCAATAACACCCTTAGACAATACATCTAAACTTAAATTAGCCATTTTGTTATAGGCACCTCTAAGCTTAAAAGAAAATACCGACTGCATGTCTTCGCGTTTTAATAAAACACTATTATTGATGCGTTTAGATAAATTGTTTTGTAATGTGAGCGGTGTAACCTGAGCAACATCATAGATAGATGCATTGTGAATTTTGTCGACATAAGTGTCGAGAGATAGTGTTTGAAAGCTCATCAGATAAGGTCTTTAGAATTTATAAAAAAAGGATAGCAGTGTATAGTGTGAAGTATTAGACATTATAAATAAAAAGTAACAATTCACTAAGTAGGAGTCGTAGAAACAAATGAAACAAGACGAATTAAAAAAACAGGTGGCAATTGCTGCGGTGGAATATGTAAAAAGCGGCATCATTGGCGTGGGTACTGGTTCGACAGCTAACTTTTTTATTGATGAGCTAGCAAAAGTTAAGCATAAGATTGAAGGTGCTGTTGCCAGCTCGGAAGCTACAGCTGAACGTTTAAGAGGTCACGGAATTGAGGTCTTTGATTTAAACAGCGTAAATAGCTTAGATATTTATGTAGATGGTGCAGATGAAATCACCGAGCATTTACATATGTTAAAAGGTGGTGGCGGTGCACTGACTAGAGAAAAAATTGTCGCAGCAGTAGCCAATAAATTCGTTTGTATATGTGATGCATCTAAATACGTCGATGTTTTGGGTAAATTCCCACTGCCAATCGAAGTGTTACCAATGGCTAGAAGTTATGTCGCGCGTGAAATTGCTAAACTGGGCGGTCAACCTGAGTTACGTGATTTTACAACCGATAACGGTAATGTCATTCTGGATGTACATGGATTAAGCATTACAGATCCAATTGAAATGGAAGCGAAAATAAATCAGATTGTAGGTGTTGTCACCAATGGGTTATTTGCTCAACGTGCGGCAAATGTATTATTATTGGCAACAGAGAATGGCGTAAAAACCTATACAAAATAATAACTTAACCCTTATTTTCTAAACTGGGGCAATTGAAAAAGAAAATGCTATCAGAACATACATCAAAACAGTATGAAGCAGAGCTAGAGTCTCTGAGAGCGAAAGTTCTGGAGATGGGAGGACTAGTTGAGCAACAAATCATTGGTGCACTAGAAGCACTGACAACGCTTGACGAAAACAAGGCGAATGAGGTGATTGTCGTTGACGCCAGAGTCAATGAGTTAGAGTTAGAAATTGATCAGGATGCAAGTCAGATTATTGCTAAGCGACAGCCAACAGCCAGTGACTTAAGGCTAGTGATGGTGATTATTAAAACCATTACTGACCTGGAGAGAATTGGCGACGAAGCCGCAAAAATTGCACGTACTGCGTTGAAGATGATTGATCACAGTAAAATGTATACTCCGAGGTTTACTGAGATTAAGACCATGATTAGTCTAGTGCGAGGCATGTTGCGTACTGCATTAGATTCTTTTGCTCGAGTGGATGCTTCAAAAAGTGCTGAAGTAGCCAAACAGGATGAGTTAGTAGATGAGCAATTCTCTGCAACAATTCGTCAGGTGGTCACGTATATGCTGGAGGATCCAAGAACCATTACGATGAGTTTAGAGGTCATCTTTGTAGCAAAGGCCATTGAGCGGATTGGCGATCATGCGCAAAACATCGCAGAATATGTAGTGTATATGGTTAAAGGCATTGATGTACGACACAGTAGCGTCGAAGAAATAGAGGAAGAAACTCTAAAATAACAAAAAAGGCACTCTTTAGAGTGCTTTTTTTTATCTAATTAGACTCGGGTGGGACATAACCACTTGCGATGTCTGCACCATCACCAAAAAAATACTTCTCTGTTTGGTCAGATAAATACTTTCTTGCAGCTGGGTCAGCCAGGTTGAGACGATTTTCATTCACAAGCATAGTTTGTTGAGACATCCAGCCTGCCCATGCTTCTTTAGAAACATTTAAAAACAATCGTTTACCTAATTCACCAGGGTATGGTGGAAAATCCATACCTTCTGCTTCTTTACCCAGTTTCACACAGTTTACAGTTCGCGCCATGCGTTTACCTTCTTTAAAATATTGAGTATGATCTCAATTAAATCAACAACATGCAAGTACTAAGTATGACTATGGAGTTTCATAAAGAAATCGATGCGACAGGGCTTAAGTGCCCAATGCCAATTTTAAAGTGTAAAAAGGGGCTAAATGAATTAACCCATGGCGAAGTGCTAAAAATATCAGCGACAGACAAGAGTGCACAAAAAGATTTTGAAGCTTTTTGTGATCAGACTGGACATGAAATGCTAGACAGTCGTGAAGTGCAGAATGTGACCACTTTTTATATCAAAAAAATAAAAAAGTAAAAGAAAGTTAAAATCTTCGAAATATTTGACCAGATTAGAATAAAAAGCCTATAGTAACAGCGGGCACACTACAAAATCTAACTGAACAACGAATAAGGAGATAAGTATGGCAGACATTCAAGAGCATAAAGACACGGTAGCAAAATATGCATCTGCATTGGACTCAGCTGCACTGGATAAAATGGCCAAAAACTATGCGCTAGTTTTATCAAATAAGGACTCTCAATTTGTATCCTGCACAGATCCTGCAGAAAAAGAAACTGTTAGAGAAAACTTTCTAAAGAAGAAGCTAGGTTTAACGGACTCTGATGATGCTTTAGACGCTTCTGTCGAGGCGGTTTGTACAACAATGAGCGCAGACCGTTTTAAATCAAGGCTTGCTTTCTATTATCTACTAGCAGAAAAATACAATAAATTAAGCATGTTCGCTTAAGGTTAAAAGGGGCACAAATAATGTGCCCCTTTTATTTACCTATACAGAAATGCCCAAAAATCTCACCGAGCAAATCATCAGAACTAAACTCACCTGTAATACTCGCTAATGCAGATTGTGCAAGATTCAGTTCTTCGGCAACTAACTCGCCAGCATTGATAGATGTAATTGCTGTTTGGATATGCACATTAACACTTTCAAGTGCTTCAATGTGACGTGCTCTGGCAGTATAAACACCCTCTTCATAATTATGATAACCCGCCAAGTTTAGTAAAGTCGATTGTAACTCTGTTAAGCCATTCCCAGTTTTAGCAGAAAGGTAAAGATGCGTTTCATTATTTAACTCAACGGATTTTGCACTTACGTCAGTTAAATCAATTTTATTATGTACCCAGATTTTGTGAATTTCAGGTTTTAACCTAGCTAGAATGGATTTTTCTTGCTCTCCTATACCATGGTATGCATCAACTAATAATAATGCGATATCAGACGATTCTGCAGCTCGCCAAGTACGGTCAATACCAAATTTTTCTACAGTATCTTCCGTTTCTCGAAGTCCTGCCGTATCAATCACATTCATTGGCACGCCATTTATTTGGATATGACTTTTAAGCGTATCGCGTGTCGTGCCAGCAATCTCTGTCACAATCGCAACCGATTCTCCTGAGAGCGCATTCATCAGGCTAGATTTTCCCACATTGGGTTGTCCAATCAGCACCACATCGAAACCATCTCTTAATAACATACCTTGCTGCGCTCTTGCAAACACAGCAGCAACATCTCTTTGTAATGTTTCGAGTTTTTGTAGTACGTTACCACTCGTAATAAAATCAATCTCTTCTTCTGGAAAATCTAGGCACGCTTCTACATAAACACGTAGCTCAGTGAGATTTTGCAATAAGGTATGAATCGCATTTGAGAACTCTCCACTGAGTGACCTAACTGCACTTTTTGCCGCTTCAGTAGTCGTTGCATTAATTAAATCAGCAACAGACTCAGCTTGAGCTAGATCAAGCTTTTCATTCATGTAAGCGCGAAAGGTAAACTCGCCAGGCTCAGCTTGCCGAGCGCCAGATGCAAGGCAAACAGTTAACAAACGATTGAGTAAAGCAATCCCTCCATGTGCTTGTAGCTCAAGCACATCTTCACCAGTATATGAGTGTGGTCCTTTGTAGAAGATCGCGATACCTTGATCGATCAATTGGTGATCTAGGTCATAAAATGGCAGAAAAGCCGCATAACGCGGCTTAGGACATTGCTTTAAAATAACATCTGCGATCTCGCTAGCAGCTGGGCCTGAGACACGGACGACACCAATACCACCTGCACTGGTTCCGGTTGCTATCGCAGCAATGGTGTCATCATTATTTTGCAGCATTCACTTTTTTAGCAACTGCTTCAGCATGGATTTTTTTATTGACATACCACTGTTGCCATACAGATAGAATATTATTCACTAACCAGTATAAAACCAACCCTGCTGGAAAGAAGAAGAAAAAGATACTAAAAGCAACAGGCATGATTTTCATGACTTTTGCTTGGATTGGATCAGCAGCAGGCGGATTCAATGAAGACTGAATAAACATTGTAGCGCCCATCACAATTGGTAGGATGTAGTAAGGGTCAGGTAGTGATAAATCCTGAATCCAACCCATAAATGGTGCATTGCGTAACTCAACAGAATTCAACAAAACCCAATATAAAGAAATAAACACTGGTAATTGAGCCAGCATGGGCAAACACCCACTCATCGGGTTAATTTTCTCTGTTTTATAAAGCTCCATCATTGCCACTTGTAGCTTCTGGCGGTCATCACCAAACTTTTCTTTCATGGATTGCAAACGTGGGGATAGTTCACGCAATTGCGCCATTGAACGATAACTCTTAGCAGCGAGTGGATAAAAAAGAATTTTGATTAAAACAGTTAGTAAGATAATGGCAATACCCCAGTTATTCACTAAGCCGTGGATCTTATCCAACAACCAGAACAATGGTACTGAGATCATTTTCAGCATGCCATAGTCGATTGTTAAGTCTAAACCTGGGGCTGCTTTAACCAGTTCGCTCTTGTCCTGAGGACCGGTAAATAACTTGGTAGTAACATTAGCTGTTTCACCTGGCGCGATACTTTGCAGCGTATTTTTTGTACCCATGGAAAACAAACTTTCATCAAGCTGTTTAGTAAAAAACGTGTTATTAATACCATTTTTTGGAATCCAAGCACTTACAAAATAGAGCTGCTGAAAACCAACCCAGCCATTGTCGGTGTTGAGTTTAAAAGCTTCATCTTCCATATCAGAGAATTCAAGCTTGTTATATAAGTCATTGTCGGTGTAATAAATACCTCCAGAAAAGGTAGGACGTAATGCGGATCCTGCACTAGACTTATCGTCATGAACAATCTGATAATAGGCTGCTGGCGTAATGGCGCCCGTACTATTATTAGTAATGCTGTAATTTACATCGATCACATAATGTTCACGGTGGAAAACGTAAGTCTTAACAACGTTATAATCTTCATTAGACCAGTTAAGTGCTACAGAGAGCACGTCTTGACCGTCTGCTAAAGTGTAGCTACTTTGGCTAGTAGTGAATAGAGATTTATGTGTAGGTAGATCGCGACCTAATAAACCACTTTGAGCCACATACATTTTAGGTGCAGATTGATCATCTAATAAAATATAAGGGTCTGTCTTACTACCATCAGCTTTGTATTTTAATAAAGTTAACTTTCTAAGGTCACCGCCAGTCGTATCAATCTCCGCTATATAGAGATCAGTGTTCACTACTACACGTTCAACAGACTTGAATGAAACTGAATCATCCACTGGTAATGCATTACTCAAATTACTTGGTGCAGCAGGAATGCTTGGGGCTGTATTTTGAACACTAGCGGTATTGTCAATAGGTGCCTGATTGCGTTGCCATGCCTCCCACAGCATAAGCAATGACATAGAAAAAATAATAAATAGTATTAAACGTCTTGTATCCATGAAAGAACCATTAAGAATGAGTATGTTAAGTTAAGGAACGGGGTCATAACCACCAGGGTGCCAAGGGTGACACTTTAATATACGCTTGACTGACAGTTGAAGCGCTTTTATTGCTGAGTACTTTTTAAAAGCTTCTATAGCGAATTGTGAACAGCTCGGCGAAAAACGGCAATGGTTACCTAAATATGGGCTTAGCAAGAGCTGGTAACCGCGTATTAAGACTATCATTGTGTGAACAATAAATCGCATGAGAGGGCTATAAGTATTAGTCAGGTTAATTAAGCGATCATGAAGCTTTATTTAATAATTGTTGTATCAGCCGCTGAAACTGTTGTTCGACTACTTTAAAATCCTGTGCTTCGAACGGTCTGGTGATGCGAATGACTAAATCATAAGATAATAGCATTCTTGCAGGATGTGTTCTAAATAAATCGCGCATGACACGACGCATATAGTTGCGTTTGACTGCAGATTTATGCGTTTTTCGTCCAACGACTAAACCTAGCCTAGCATGCGACAGCTGATTAGGCTTGTAGTGTAGTACAAAAAAATGACAGCGTAACCTGTCTTTAAAATCAAAAACGGATGAAAAATCATCCGTTTTGACAAGTTTATCCGTACGTTTAAATGTTTGATGAGAGACTGTTGTCATTCATCCATAGATTAGTCTTAAAGACCTAAACGTTTACGACCTTTAGCACGACGTGATGCAATTACTTTGCGACCACCTTTTGTTTTCATACGTACTAAAAAACCGTGTGTGCGAGCACGACGAATTTTAGATGGTTGATAAGTACGTTTCATCGATGTTCTCCAAAAATCTTATTTTTAACCAAGCCAGACATTAAACACCAAAGCGACGTCATTTGTCAATGATTAAAAATATAATTTGTATACCGATAGTGACTGTGGATAAGTCAGATCAAACGCGTTAGAATGAAATGTAAATGTCAAATCTGTCACATTAATAATAATATCTACTACATAAAGTATAAATATTAACTAATTGAATAATAAGGTAATTACAGAGAATGAATGATCTTTTTTGGGACGATTGCCTTGCACAAATCCAGTCAGATATTTCTCCACAGCAGTTCAATACATGGATAAAACCATTACAGGGTGTACTAAATAATAATGTATTGACAATCTACGCCCCTAACCGGTTTGTTCTAAAGTGGGTCAAAGACCGCTTTTTAAGTAAAGTGGAAGCTTATGCCATCAATACTGGCATCGAAAACTTAGAAATCGAGATGTCTGTTTCTGCAAAAAAGCCTGAGGCACAGCCAGCAAAGGCAAAATTAGTAGAAAGAGTCCAAAAAAATACAAACCTTGCAGCAGTGACGCCAACAGCTGCACCTGAGATAAACAACGATCATAGTCAAAAGATCAGTCAATTAAATAAGATTATTGCAAAAAAAAATACCATAGACTCTGGTCTCTCGGAAAAGTTGAACTTTGACAATTATGTCACTGGGCGTGCTAATCAATTAGCCAGAGCTGCTGCAATACAGGTTGCAGAGAATCCAGGTGGTGCCTATAACCCTTTATACATCTATGGTGGTGTGGGACTGGGTAAAACACACTTATTACAATCGATTGGTAATCACCTTAAACTACACGCCCCTAATGCCAGAATTAATTACCTGCATGCCGAAAAGTATATTTCTGGCGTGGTGAAAGCATATGAACTAAAGGCTTTTGATGCATTTAAGAAGCATTACCACTCATTGGATTTGTTACTGATCGATGATATTCAGTTTTTTGGTAAAAAAAATCGCACGCAAGAAGAGTTTTTCTATGCATTTAACTCATTGATCGAAGCAAAAAAACAAATCGTCATTACATCAGATAAATATCCTAAAGAACTCACTGACCTTGAAGAAAGATTACAAACACGCTTTAGCTGGGGACTCACTGTTGAAGTAGAACCACCAGAATTAGAAATGCGTGTAGCGATCTTAATGAAAAAAGCAGAGATTATGAAGGTCAAGCTAGATGAGGAAGTCGCTTTTTTTATTGCCAAGCAAATTCGCTCAAATGTCAGGGAGCTTGAAGGTGCTTTAAACCGTATTGTAGCAATGGCAAAATTTACTGGTAGTGCTATCGATGTCATGTTGGCCAAAGAGGCACTTAAAGATTTGATAGCAGTACGTGGCAGGCAAGTAACCATTGAAAACATACAGAAAACAGTGGCTGATTATTACAAAATAAAAGTCGCTGAAATGTATAGTAAAAAGCGTACACGTAACTTTGCCAGACCACGTCAAATTGCAATGGCTTTGTCTAGAGAGCTAACTAACCACAGCTTTCCAGAAATTGGTGAGGCCTTTGGTGGACGCCATCATACAACCATTATGCATGCGTGTGATGAAGTAGAATCAATACGTAAGAATGACCCAAAGTTTGCCAATGATATTAACTTTTTAAAGCAGGTCATTCGTAATTAGATAAGCTGTGGATAGATTGTGTAGAAAAATAGATTAAAAAGACTTAGTTTAAATTCTGAAAGTTATACACAATTCATCCACAATGGAAACGCACGTTGTGAAGAACTTTAGAAAGGTAGTAACTAATTAATTTAAAAAGATTAATTAGAGTTATCCACAAGATTCTTCCTCATTACTATTATTATTAATTTTATAAATACTATTTAGGTAAATAAATGAATATCAACATTAGTAGAGAATCCTTACTAAAACCGTTATCTGCTGTTGCCAGTATTATCGAAAGAAGGCATACCTTGCCGATACTTTCAAATGTTCTAATCAAAGGTATTGGAGACCAGTTACAATTTACTGCGACTGATTTAGATATGCAGATATCTTTAGGTATCGAAGATGTAACAGAAGTGGATGGTTTTGAAACAACAGTTTCAGCAAAAAAGCTATTAGACATTAGTCGAGCGTTACCTGAGGATACCGATATTCAAGTGAATTTGAATGAAAACCGCATGACAGTCAAAGCGGGTAAAAGTCGGTTTAATTTACAAACTTTGCCAGCAGCAGATTATCCATCTATTGAGCCAGCAAGCGATGAAGCAACCAGCATACTATTGCCACAACTGGTATTAAAGCGTTTATTAAAACAGGTGGAGTTTGCAATGGCGCAGCAGGATATTCGTTATTACCTAAATGGTGTTTTGATAGAAGTTGAAGGTAATCAATTACGCATAGTTGGTACAGATGGGCACCGTTTAAGTTTTACCGAGTCAGAGCTCTCAGAATCTTTTACCAAACGTGAGATTATCTTGCCGCGCAAAACAGTGATCGAGTTGATCAAATTGCTAGAAGACAGTGATGAGCAGGTAGAAATGCAATTGAGTCCGTCTCAAGTTGTGTTCAATCTTGATGGTATGACGATTATTTCAAAAGTGATTGATGGCAAGTTTCCTGATTACAACCGCGTCATTCCACAGAATCATCAAAATACATTTACGATTAACCGCTTGGCAGTGTTATCTGCTATGCAACGTACGGCTATTTTGTCGAATGAAAAATTCAAAGGTATTAGAATGTTGTTAAGTGAGCACTTACTTAAGCTGATATCGACCAATAGCGACCAGGAAGAAGCACAAGATGAAATGGAAATCGACTATCAAGGTGATACATTAGACATTGGATTTAATGTGACTTACTTGATTGATGTACTCAATAACAGCCAGGCAGAAGATGTTGAATTTTCGTTTGCAGATGAGAACAGTAGCTGCTTGGTAACAATTCCAGAAAACGAAACTTATAAATATGTCGTGATGCCAATGCGGATTTAATTTAAAATAGAGTGTTTTACAAAAAGAATGTAAAGATAATATGGCAAAATCACCAGAATATAACTCAGACAGCATTAAAATCTTAGAAGGACTTGATGCAGTACGTAAGCGCCCAGGCATGTATATCGGCGACACGTCAGATGGTAGTGGTCTACATCACATGGTGTTTGAGGTATTGGATAATGCAATTGATGAAGCATTAGCTGGACATTGCGATGACATTAAAGTCATCATTCACCCAGATAACTCGATCAGTATTACGGATAATGGTCGTGGTATTCCTACCGATGTAAAAGAAGACGATAAAAACGATCCAAAACGCTCAGCTGCAGAGATTGTCATGACTGAGCTGCACGCAGGTGGTAAGTTTGATCAAAACTCTTACAAGGTCTCTGGTGGTTTGCATGGTGTTGGTGTTTCTGTTGTGAACGCCTTATCTGACTGGTTGCATCTTAAGATTTACCGCAAGGGCCAAGTGCACCAGATGGAATTCAAGCGCGGTGTACCCCAAGCACCGTTGAGCGTGACAGGCACGACTAAAAAGCATGGTACAGAAGTACATTTTTTGGCCTCAGAAGAAACTTTCGTCAATGTGGAATTTCACTTTGATGTATTGGCCAAACGTATTAGAGAACTGTCGTTCTTAAATAATGGTGTCAAGATCGAACTTATCGATCAACGCAACAATAAATCTGAGAATTTTGCGCTATCAGGCGGTATTCCTGGGTTTGTACAATACATGAACCGCACAAAATCTGTGTTGCACCCTAAAATCTTTCATGCATCAGGTGTTAAAGAAGGGATTATCGTAGAAGTCGCCATGCAGTGGAATGATGCCTACTCAGAAAATGTGCAATGCTTTACAAACAATATTCCGCAACGTGATGGCGGCACCCATTTAACAGGCTTGCGTACTGCAATGACACGCACCCTGAATAACTATATTGATGACAATGACTTTGCAAAAAAAGCAAAAGTGAATACTTCTGGCGATGACATGCGAGAAGGAATTACCTGCGTGTTATCCGTCAAAGTGCCCGATCCAAAGTTCTCATCACAAACCAAAGACAAACTAGTCTCTAGTGAAGTGCAGCCAGTGGTACAAGAAGTGGTCAGTGCAAAATTGGCAGACTATCTGGCGGAAAATCCAAACGAAGCCAAAATAATCTGCGGTAAAATTGTCGAGGCTGCACGCGCACGCGAAGCAGCGAGAAAGGCACGCGAAATAACCCGTCGCAAAGGTGCTATGGATACCATGGGCCTGCCAGGTAAGCTTGCTGATTGCCAAGAGCGTGATCCTTCCAAATGTGAAATTTACCTAGTCGAGGGTGATTCAGCGGGCGGTTCAGCAAAACAAGGCCGTGACCGGAAATTCCAAGCGATTTTGCCACTCAAAGGTAAAATCCTGAATGTTGAAAAAGCCCGTTTCGATAAATTGCTGGCCTCACAAGAAATCGCCACGTTGATTACAGCATTAGGTACTAGCATCGGTAAAGCAGATTTTAATGTCGAGAAGCTACGCTATCATCGCATTATTATCATGACCGATGCGGACGTCGATGGTGCACATATTCGTACCCTACTCCTAACGTTCTTCTACCGCCAAATGACTGAGCTGGTAGAACGTGGCCATATCTATATTGCGCAACCACCCCTGTACAAAGTGAAACAAGGCCGTTCAGAGAGTTATCTAAAAGATGATTTAGAGCTCGATCAATATTTGTTGAATGCAGCATTAAACAAAGCTGAGTTGCATACAGGTAAAGATGGTGAAATCATTGAAGGTGAGGCACTCGATAATATCACCGAACAAATGGTACTTACAGAGGCAATTATTCGCCGTATCAGCACACTGTATGATGAGAGTCTATTGAGAACTTTGCAAGTCATTGGTCCAATTACACTGGATAATGAAACAGACGCTAATGATGCTGCACAACGTATTCGTGACTTGATATTCGACTCAGAGTCACAAGTGAATGTTGCTTTAGATGAAGAAACCAATACCTACCGCATTGAAGTGAATAAGTTCATCCACGGTAATTTACAGGCTTCTGTGATTGATGAAGCATTTATCCATAGTGCAGATTATCGTCAAATGCAAAAAACAGCCACATTAGTGAATGACTTACTTACAGACGGCGCAAAAGTAAAACGTGGAGAAAAAGAACAAGCGGTTTCGACTGTTAAACAAGCTTTAGACTGGTTAATGTCAGAGGCTAAGCATGGCTTAAATATTCAACGCTATAAAGGCCTGGGCGAAATGAATCCGGATCAACTATGGGAAACAACCATGGATCCAAAAGTCAGGCGCTTGCTTAAAGTACAGATCGAAGACGCTATTGCAGCCGATGAGATATTTACTACACTGATGGGCGATAATGTAGAACCTAGAAGAGCGTTTATTGAAAGTAATGCTTTAAATGTGAGCAGTTTGGATATTTAGTAAATGTAGGTTCCGATTTAAGTTTGAATTTTTCTCAAAAGTTTGAACGAATTAAACGTTATAAGACAGAGTTGTTAATACGACTCTGTTTTTTTTATATATATCTAGGAAATGGCTTACC